>Ga0172373_10006137_pt1 | contig 16097 bp, 7 predicted proteins | sample Lak10m_2_FD_114546 | JGI IMG/M metagenome (GOLD analysis project Ga0172373, IMG submission 114546) | Freshwater microbial communities from Kabuno Bay, South-Kivu, Congo - kab_092012_10m | ecosystem: Environmental > Aquatic > Freshwater > Lake | place: Democratic Republic of the Congo: South-Kivu...
ACGTTCTTCAGCTGAATGGACTCAAGCATGGGCGAATCCTCTCCGTACGACGACAGGCCGGCCGTTCGGACCAAGTCAACGACTCGCCCCTCTATCGCAATCCACGCGTCCATGGCGAACGGATAGGCCCGTCGTCAAGCGAACGCCTCGAAGGTCAGACCGAGGCTCGACACGTTGAGACAGCCGTCGGGACGCTATGCGTGACACGGTTTCGATATCGGCTGAACGACCCCACGCTCCAGAAGCGTGGCCTGACACGGTCCATCGCGCGATCAACACCACTGACGGGGCATTATCGCGACATGCGAGGCAGCACGCGCCGCCGCTCGCCGCCATCCGTCACACCATCCGACCGCCACGCCGACTCACGACGGCCCGTCCGCATCGCCGCCCTGCGCGGCCAGCCGCTCCAGAATCGCCAGCGCCTCTCCCACCGCGCGGGTCTCGGGGAGCTTCGACTGCAGCAGCCCGCGCACCTCCGCTGGCACGCCCTCGGCGTCGCGGCGGAGATCGGCGGGCATCGGGAATCCATCCAACACGGCCAGCTGGAGCGCCGCGGACTTCAGCTCACGCAGCGCGTCCAACGCCGACCCGGCCAGCGCGATCAGCTCCTGCCGCCGCTCCTCGCGTGTCACCTGCAGCCGCCGCTGAGCCGCGAGATCGACGACGCCGTCATCCGCCTGCGGCTCCTCGAGCGGGATGACCGTCCCCAGCGCCACCAGCTCCTCGGCCAGCTCGAGCAGGTCATCGGCCCAAAAGACAGACGGCCGGGGATGGGTGCCGTGCGTCGCCCGACAGGTGAGGACGATCCGGCGCCAACGCTGCGGCACCGCGTCGCGGCCGTAAACAGCCCCCAGCAGCGCGCCACAGATCGCCCCATTGGTATCGGCGTCGCCCCCTTGCGAGACAGTGCGCACCAGCGCCTCCTCGAGCGATGGCGCGTGCAGCATCTGGTGCAGGGCGTTTTGCAGCGCGACCATCACCCAGCCTGCCTGGGTGTGAAAGTCGGAGACAGCGGGGACGTCGTCGGCAGCGAACAGCGTCTTCACCTTGGTCTCGAACCGCTCATCGCCGCGAACCCAGTGGGCGACGCGGTCGAACAGCTCGCGCGGCGGCAACCCCTCGCGCACCGCGGTGGCGATCAGCGTGGCGTAGACGGCCGCCGCCTCGATGCAGGTCGCGCTCTCGTGGGTCATGCCCGCGTCCTGCACCGCGAGAGAGGCCACGCCGTCCGGCGGGTTGCGCCACAGATGCACCGCCAGCGGGGAGATCCGCATCAGCGAGCCGTTCGCCTCGCTGGCGGAGGTGTTGCCGCCGTCGAGCCCGCGCCGCGTGGTGCCGCCGACATCGAACGGCCGGCTGTCGATCCACGCGCGGTACCCGGCATGGACGCTGTCGTAGTCAAAACGCCCCTGCGTCACGATCGAACGGGCCAGCACCAGGGCCATCTCCGAGTCGTCGGTGGGCTGCCCCGCCAGCGTGTCAAAGGCGCCGCCATCGCGCAGCTCGCGCACACCGCCCGGGTAGCTGTGAAACACCTGCGCGCGGCTCTGGAACTCCACCAACTGGCCCAGCGCGTCGCCCGCCACCTGCCCCAGCAGCGCCCCCTGGGCACGCGAGAGCACCCCGGCATCGCGCACGCGCCGATCATGCCGGGGAGCGGTGCGCGGCAGCAGCGGGTCGATCGCCCCTCGCGGGAGGCTCTTCCCTCGACGAGCCACGGTGCGTGTCGCCAGCGCGCGGGCCACGTCCGCCTGGCCACCGAACACATCGCTCGCACCGGTGCCCCGCGGCCCGTACCGATACGGCTCGCCGCGCGCATCGAGCAGCACGCCGCCGACCGCCCGCAGCAGCGCGTGGCCGCCGGCGACGTCGTAGTCGGTCGGCCCGCTCAGCGAGAGCGCCGCATCGGCCTCGCCGACCGCGACGAGCGCCAGCCGGTAGGCGATGCTGGGCCGCGCCAGCAGCCGGGCCGGCGCCACCCGCGCGAGCGAGTCGGCCAGATGCTGCTGCAACGGATCGGAGTTGGCGGCAACGACACAGAGGTTGTCGAGCACGGGCGGCAGCGGCGCCCAGTCGACCGCGACACCGTTGCGCCGCAGCGGCTCACCGCGGGCCCAAGTGATCAGGTCCCCGTTGTCGTCCGGCGCCGTGGGCGAAAAGACGACGCCAAGAACCGGAATGCCGTCCTCCACGAGGCCGATCGAGAGGGCCGAGCCGCGCTGACCGGCGATATAGACGCGGGTGCCGTCGTTGGGGTCGAGATACCAGCAGCGGACGGCGTCGCGCGGCCCATGCCGCCCCGTCTCCTCTCCGACGATGGCGTCCTCGGGAAACCGCGCACGGAGCCCCTGCACCAGCTGCTGCTCGACCAGGTCGTCGATGGTGGCGTGCGAGGGGCTGGAGGCGCGCGGACCACCCTCGCGGTGAAACTCCTCCCGCAGCAGGGCGCCGCCCGCGAGAGCCAGCGCGGTCGCGACTTCCAGTTCCGTCTTCAGCGGTGTCGTCATCAATCGTTCTCCTCGTCCTCGGTCGAAGTAGCCGTCCTGCGCGGTGTCGTTTCCGGCGGCGTCAAAAGCGGGATCCACATCCATGCGTGCCGTAACGCACGATGACTTCTGCGTAACCGACGAGCTGCCTCTCTCTCGTCATCGCCCCGCGGACGTCGCCGTCCACCTGAACGGCACACTACAGGGAGGGTCGGACATTGCCCGCCAGCGACCCTGTCACGGAGGTCACGCGCCGCCCGGACAAGCGACATTTCCGAGACGGCGCCCGTCGCGGAGATCATTCGCCGCCCGGACCGCAGAGACGGCGGAACATGACGCCGTCGCGTCGGCATCGTGCCCCGACGTCACGAGCCATCACGACACCTCGGCAACAGGTCATGCAACCTCGGCCGACGTCAGCAGCTCTCGCAGCCGGTCGAGCACCCCGCAGAACCGCACGACCGGCCGGCCGGCGCTCTGCTTCAGTCGCTCCAGGTCGCCCACCAGCACCACCGACTGACTGGCCCGGCTGACAGCGGTGTAAACGAGCTGCCGCACCAGCAACGGGTTGTCGAACTCCGCCGGCAGCAGCAGCGCCGCCGAGGTGACCTGCGAGCCCTGCGCCTTGTGCACGGTGAGCGCGTAGGCCCGCTGCAGATGGGCCTGCACCGACTCCAGATCGAACGCCAGCACCCCCTGTGCCCGCGGAAACACAGCCCGCAGCCGCGCCGGATCCCCGTTGCGCGACGTCCACGCCAGCACGCCGTGATCGCCGTTGAAGAGATTGAGCCCGTAGTCGTTCACGGTGAACAGCACCGGCTCACCGGCGAACCAGCCGTGCGAGGAGCGGTGCTCGAGCGGCAAGATCGATGCAGCGAGCTCGCGTCCTCGCCGGCGCCTCTTCTCGGAAAACCAGGTATTGGCCGTCTCCGCGCCCGATGGCTGCTGGCCGCGGTTGAGACACAGGATCCGCTGTCGATCGACGCTCGCAAGCAGGTCCTGCATCGACGCCGCGTCATCCAGATGCAAGCCGTCGTCCGAGAATCGATACACGGTGCGCCGAAGCTGGTCGATCGACGACGTCTCGCCGGTCTTTGCGCGCACCACCGGCGCCTCGAGCCGCCGTGTGCGCCACACCTCGAAGAACGCTTCCGGCGCCTCCTCCTCCAGCGACAACGCCACGTGCTCCACCTTGGCAAAGGCGAGCGCACTCAGCGTATCGCGCGTCGTCGGCGTCGACTCCGATCCGTCGCTCAGCAGCTCGACGCGGCCGTCACGAATGGCGTTGGCGCACTGCAGGATCGGCTTGCCGTTGACGTTTTTCGGATCCATCCGGTGGCTGTGAGTCAGCGTGGTGAGAAACGCCGCACGCGGATCGTCCGACTTCGCAACATATGCGATCGACTTTTCATCCGGCCTCGGAACGATATGTTTCTGCCACGGTCGCTGGAGCAGCGGCACTGGGCCATCGACCCCCGGCGCGGTCAGCAGGTCGAGCACCATGCCGGCCTCGACAGAGGGCAGCTGATTGCCGTCGCCCAGCAGGACGAGTCGGCGCGGCGGAGCGCCCGGCGCGCGGCTGCACGACCGCAGCAGCTGATGCATCAGGAACAGGTCGACCATCGAGCTCTCGTCGATGATCACCAGCTGCTGCTCCAGCGGGTTGTGCTCATCGTGACGGAACCGGTCGGTCGACGGCATGTAGCCGAGCAGGCGATGCAACGTGCGCGGCTCGGGCAGCTGTGCGAGCAGCGCCTGATCTTCTGCGTTCTGCAGCGCGCCCAGCTCGGCGCACACCACCTCGTACATCCGGTTGGCGGCCTTGCCGGTGGGCGCCGCCAGCGCGATCGAGCCCGCCGGAACGCCGAGCCGATGCAGCAAGCGCAGCAGCGACACCACGATCGTCGTCTTGCCGGTGCCTGGCCCGCCCGAGATGACGCTGAACGGCAGGTGCGCGGCATTGACGATCGCCAGCTGCTGCTCGGCGGTGAGCGGCACCACCGCGTCGGCCCGCACCGCATCGATCGCCTGCCCGAACGCCGCGTCGTCCACGGGCAGCACGCCCTGCCCCACGAGCGCCGCCAGCGCCTCCGCCAGCCGCTGCTCCATGCGGTCGAACCGATGGAGGCGGATTCTGCGCGCATCCAGCAATATCGGCTTGTCGCCGCGCTCTCCGATGAACGGCGCCAGCGGCGCAGGCACCGACCGGCTGTTGAGCAGCGTCTCGATCGCGGCCCGCACCAGCTCGTTCGGCGCCGACAGCGCGAGCCGTTCGTCGATCGCCTTGCGGCCGGCCGCATCGAGCGGGACCGACGTGCTGCCGTCGTGCGCGATCGCCAGCATGGCCAGCCCCAGATGCAGCAACAGATCGCGGTGCAGCCCGGCGGGGGCCAGCCGCGCCAGCTCCCACGCCAGCTGATGCAGCGACGCCGCGTTGGGCAACTGCTCGTGCGCCTCCAGCGGCAAGGGCGGCGGCGCCTCCCAGCGGGGCGGCGGCAACGCGTCGGCGGCGTCCATCTTCTCGCGAAAACGAGCGAACGCCGTCCCCGAGCTGCTCCATTGCGTCGTCGTCATGCGACCCCCTGATCGTCGGCATCAGACTCGTCAACGTCCCGGACGGGAACCTCGAGCGCCACCTGCGCGGCGTCGCCGGTCTCGGGTTCATCGGACGTCGCGCGACCCGCATGCGCGCGCAGCATCTCGTCCAGCGCCTCCAGCTGCTCCCATGGCGGCGGCCCGAGAGAGCAGACGCCCCGCCCCTCGCCGTTCAGGCCGCGGAGGTAGACGTAGAGCACCCCGCCAAACCGTTGCGCGTACTGCTCGCGGGTCGCAATCCCCAGCGCGCGCATCAACGCCAGCGTGTAGATCCGGATCTGCCAGACGTAATCGGCCTCGACGCTCTGTCGCACCAGCTCCGGTGCGTAGTCGGCGAGGCTGTTGGTCTTCCAGTCGCCGAAGTAGACGCGCCCGTCGTACTCGAACGCGAAGTCGATGACGCCCGTCATATAGCCGTGCTCGATGCGCCACGGCCCCTGGGGCACCTCCCCGAACGGCGTGCCGTCCGGGAAGGGGAAGTGAAACGGCACCTCGCGATGAAACCCAGCCAGCGTCCCAAGTCCGGGGATCAACTCGCCGTCCGGCAGCGCCATCGGCACATGCAACGCGTCAACGACCATCCGCTCGGCCGAGTTGCGCTGATCGCTTGTCCAACGGCTGTGCGCCCACCACGCCTTGAGCAGCGCGTCGATCTCCTCGCGCCGCCGCCACGCCTCGAACGGCTGATCCGGCACGACGCTCTTGAGAGGGATCCGCTCGATCAGCGCGTGGATCTGGACCCCGGCCGTCGCACCGCGCGGCACCGCGGCCGCATCGACCGGCACCGAGGGCGGCTTGCTCGTCTGGCTCTTGAGGCTGTGATGCAGCTTGGAGAAGGAGTCGATCTTGAGCCCCACCGCCTGCGCTCGCACGCCGATCGACGCAGCCCGCGGCGCGCCGAGATCGACCGGTGGCGACGGCAAGGCGGCTGGTGTCGACGCAGACGTCAGGGACGGGCGGACGGGCGGCGCCTCGATCCCGTCGACTGCGCGCAGCTCCCGCTCGGCGACGAACGCCGGGTCGTCGCCCAACGAGAGGAGTCGCTCGTTGAGATGGCGATACTTGGGGCTGATCTTCGGCTTCGCCGGAGGTGCGGGCACGATCAGCGGCAGGACCAGCCGCGCCTTGGGCCGCGTGATCGCAACATATTGAAACCGACGCGCCTCCAGATCCTTTTCACGCTCGATCGTCGCCTTCACCACAGGATCGTCCCCGCCCGCCCACAGCAGTCGCGATCCATCACCATGGTGATACGGCTCCAGCTTGATTCCGCGTCCGCCGCCACCGCCGCCCGAGGGTCCGTAGGCCACGAACACCACCGGCGCTTCCAGCCCCTTGGCCTTGAAGACCGTCAGCACGCGCACCGCGTCGGGCGTGTCGTCGGCCGAAAACATATCGTCGTCCTCCTCACCGTCGCCCGCCACGTATTCGCCCGCCTTGCGCTCGCGATACAGCTCCAGCACCTGCCGCGCGAGAGTCTCGATATCGGGGCACGACTCCAGCGCCAGCGCGTGCGCCTGGTCCAGCAGGTCGCCCAGCGCGGCCTGGTACGCCTCGCCATCGGTGCTGAGCGCCGCGCGCCGCGCAAGCCCCCCTGTCCGCCGCAGCTCGCCGAACAGCGCATGCCATCGCCGCTCGCCCGCCAGCTTGAGCCACCGACGCCACGCCAAAAGCCGCGCATCGGAGGGCGGTAGCGCATCAACCGCGGCCAGCTCGTCCAGCGCAAAGCCGAGGAAGGGCGAGAGAAACGCCTTGCGCCGCAGCCCGCGATCGTCCGGCGCCGCCAGCGCGCACAGCAGGTCGACCATGTCGGGCGCCGCCGGCGACTGCCACAGCCCAGCCGCGCGATACTGCGCCGCCGCCACCCCGCTCTCGCGCAGGGCCGCCACCAGCAGCCGTGCGTCCTCGTTGGTCGTCGTCAGACACATGAAGTCGCCGGCCGCGAGCCGTCGACGCACCCGCTCGCCGTTCTGCTCCTCCTCCAGCTCGTGCGGCGTATCGAGCAACGCGCAGATCTCGGTCACGATGGCGGCACGCAGCGCGGCCTTCATCACCGGAACGTCGCCGGCCGAGAATCGAAGGAGCTGCAACGGCAGCAACGGCTGCGACACACCCGCACGGTACAGACCGCCATCGGGCCGCTCGGCCGTCACGGGGTGGTCGTACCGCACATCGCCACTGCCCAGCAGCGACGTCCCATCGATACCCGGGTGGCGAATGATCCGGTTGTACGCGTCGACCATCGCCGAGGTCGACCGCCAGTTGCCTGTCAACGCCACCGGCGCGCCGCCCAGCGCCTTGCGGGCGGCAAAGTAGGTCTCGATATCGCCGCCACGGAATCGATAGATCGCCTGCTTCGGATCGCCCACCGCGATGAACCGCTGCGGGCCATTTGCATCCACGAAGATCCGCTGAAAGATCTCCCACTGGCACGCGTCGGTATCCTGGAACTCGTCGACCAGCGCAACGGCGTAGCGCAACCGCAGCGAGGCCAGCAGCGCCTCCCGTGCGGGCCCCTCGCAGAGCGCATCGCGCGTCGCCGTCAGCAGGCCGTCCTGGTCCATCGTCCCACGCTGACGTGCCAGCTCTGCGAAACGGCTCAGCGTCGGCGGCAGCAGGTATCGAATGTAGAGCGGCACGGCGCTCCCGACAGCGCCGATGGCCGACCCCAAGGCCCGGAGTGTCTCGCCCACCCAGCCAGCGAGATCTTGTCGCTTCCGATATGGCGCCATGCTCTTGATGTACGCCCAGCCAGCGTTTTCGCAGAGATGCACGACAAATGCGGGATCGCCCACGCTGGAGAATCGCGCGGCGACCTCGACCAGCGACTGAAGACTGCCGATCCAATTGGCCCGGCTTTTGGCCGCAATGCTGCCTGCTGCATCGATAGCGACCGCGAGATCGGCCGGCGGCGCCGACAGCAGCCCGCGCAGGCGCATCAGATGGGGCGCTGGATCGTCATCCCCGGGCCACAGCGGCCGCACGCGGTCCGCCTGGTCCCGCACCGCCGCCAGAATCGCTTCCAGCTTCTCGGCTTTCGTGCCCACGCGGAGCGCCGCCTCCAGCACTTCTCCCGCATCGCCGCCGGCCTCCAGCAGCTCCCGCAGCGTCGACATCCACGCGTCGTGAAACAGCGTATCGGCGCTGGGAGCGCGCTCCTCGCGCAGGTGGCCGGTCAGGATCTCCTGCTCCGAGAGCACCCGCTGACAGAACGAATGGATCGTCGAGATCGGCGCCTGATCAAACCCGGCGATCGCCGCCTCGATCCGGCGCCGCGCCTCGGGTGTCATCTCCCAGCCGGGCTCGTGCGCCAGCGCCGTCGAACCGTTCGCGTCGCGGCACCGCACCAGCCGGTCGCGGATGCGCTCGGACATCTCCGCGGCCGCCTTGCGGGTGAAGGTCACCACCAGGATCTGCTCGATCGGAACCGCATGCCGGATGACCAGGTCGACCACCAGATGCTCGATGGTGTAGGTCTTGCCGGTACCCGCGGAGGCCTCGATCAGCGCGTGCTGCGCCAGCTGGTCGAGGCAGCCGGGCCTCGCGATACGCAGGGTGCTCATTGGACCTCTCCCGTCGAGCTGCGGCGGCGCTTGCGAGGCGGCGGCGCGGCAGGCGGTACGTCGGCATCGGACGGCGCTGGCGCGTCGAGCGACACGGCAGGGAAGCTCTTCTTCGCGGGCTTGCCGGAGCCGCCCTTCTCGACCACAGCGCCCGCCACCGACGTCTCGTCGCCGGGGCTGTCATCGTCCTGCTTCTTGCCGCTCTTCCGAAAGACGGGCGGGCCGCTCCCGATCGCGTCGAGATACGGCCGGTGTCGCGCGCTCTGCGCTGTCAGCAGCTGCCACGACGGCAGCGGCAGCTGGTCGACGTGCGGCACGACGCTGTAGCGGGTCCGCTCGATCGCGTGATCGCCGGCGTAGGCCTCCGCGCACGAGGCGGCAAACGACGCCTGCCAGCCGGACTCCGGGGTAGACGCACCTGCGGCACCCTCGGAGCCCCAGTCGCGGAACAGCACGACCGACGGACAGAGAAAGCCCACCGGCGCGCCCAGCAGGCCGGCCAGTGCGGCGTCGAGCAGCGGCAGTCCCGGCTTTGCGCCCTCACGCCAATCCCAGCGCGCGCCGGCCTTCTTGCGATCCGCCGCCACCGCCCCGCGACCGACGACGCCCAGCGACGCGTGGATCAGCTGCGACTCGACCCACCCGCGCAGCCCCTCGCGCCAGTAGACCGCCGTTCGCCACGGCATCGGCGCCGATGGACAAGCCAAGGTGCTCACCAACTGCCCCAGCATCGCGCCGCCGTCCAGCAGCACCGATGAGCTGCCGGTGATGCGTACACGCACCGATCGCCCCCCGACGACGACCTCGTGCTCCACCGGCGCCACCACGCGGGTACCGGGGAGCTCGTGACCGGTCGCCCGTCCCCAGCGCAGCTGCATCGCCGGCGCGCCCGAGATCCCGTTCTCCGGGTCGAGCAGCCACGCCACAGCCTCGCTGGCGGCGGCCACCAGGCTTTCCCGCTGCAGCGCGGCCGGGAGCCCCAGCGGCAGCTCGCCCCGCCCCTCCCGCAGCGACACCTCGCGTTCGTACGCCTTGCCCAGCTGCAGCGCCGCCGTAGCCGGATCACGCAGCGACGCGAGGTCGTTGGACAGCAGCGTCCGGGCGACGGTCGCCTTGAAGAGCGCCGAGGAGACCCGGTCGTCGGAGGAGAGCGGCTCGTCGATCAACTGCGCCGCGTCGTCCTCCGGGTTGCGCAGCCGCAGCCGGAATTTGCCGTAGCCCTGTGCCGGACACTGCAAAAACAGGACGATGTCATCGATCGAGAGCTCCACCGACTCGGGCAGCGCCGTCTCGCTGGCGGCTGGCACCGCCCCGAGGAGTGGACGCCACGACGCCGGCGCCTGCTGAGGCCGCACAGGGCTCGTGCCGCCCGCGCCCATCGACTGACCCAGCGCGTGGATCGCCGCCTCCGCCCGCGCCTCCGGAAACGCCCACGCGAACGACGGATCGTCCGCCTGCTGGCGCCGTCGCAGCGGCAGCATCGCGGGCTCCCCGGCTTGATCCACCGGCAGAGGCTGACCGCGGGCCGCCAGCTCGTCGGCCAGGTCGAGCAGCAGGAGCGACGGCGCGATCCGCTCGTTGGACACGGTGTTGCGGCCGACGCGGATAAGGCAGGCCTCCTCACGCGTGGCGTGCAGCAGTTCTACAAACGTCGCCTGGTCCTTGCGCCGTGGGTCGTCCCACGCCCGCTGCTGATCCGTCCGCAGGTCGAGCTCGTCGCGCCGCGACTTGGCCGGATAGGCGCCCGCCTCGAGCCCGAGCATCACGACGCGCCGCCACGGCAGGCCGCGCAGCTCCTCCGGCGTGCCGACCACGATCGCCTGCGTGAGATGCGCACCGACATCGGCCGGCAGCCTGTCCAGCGCGTCATGCGCGAACTGCCGCACCACCGCGTAGGGCAGCGCGCCGTCCAGCCCCGACTCCGCGATCGCCCCCACCGCGCCCAGCACGGCGCCGAGCGTCTGCCGGTCGGCCTTCTCCGTCACCTGCACGTAGGTCCGCAGGTAGGTGTTGAGCAGCGCCGCCCATTGGACCGCCGTCAGCCGCGCGGTCATCAGCTGCGAGCCGTCCGACAGCAGCGACCGCGCCATCTGCAGCAGCGTTCCCTGCGCGGCCTGGCTCGAGAGCGCCACCTCCTCGGCCAGCCACCGGCCCGAGGGCGTCTCGAGCACCGCGACCGCTCCGGAGCGCGCGCCGCCCATGAACGCCCCCAGCGCCAGCCGCGTCAGCCCCTGATCCCAGTGGATGGCCGTCTCGCCGCGCAGATAGGTCTGATCGAGATCGGCCGCGTCGCGTCCATGAAAAACGCCCACCGACGCCAGCCAGTCGGCCCACTGACCGGGCAGCGCGTCGCTGTGGGCACCGCTCACGAGCGGGTGGCGCAGGATGTTGACCACCTCCGCGCGGCGCATCGGCCCCGTCGGAAGATCGAGCAACTGTCGCACCAGACTGGCGACAGGGTTGTAGCCGCCCAATGGCAGGTTCCAGAGCACCTTGGGCAGGTCGTGTGACTCGAGCATCGCCTCGCGCAGCACCGGGAGCAGGTCGTCGCGCCGGCCGGCGGGGATCATCACGGCCAGCTCGTGAAACCGCAGCCGTGCCTCGCCTGCCGGGCTCTCCCGCACCCAGCGCCACAGCTGCGACACCGCCGCCTCGCAGGCGCGCCGATCGTCCGGCGCGGAGACCAGCGACACGGTGGGGAGCGGCCGCGGCGTCGGGTCGGCCGCCGGTACGGCTGTCACCGTCCGCCACCGCTCGAGCGCCTCCAGCTGCGGCCTCGCATGGCGCCGCCACGCCTCGGTCTGGGCCCCCGCCGCCTGCCGCTGCAGCACGAAGACCGGACCGCGCCGCCGCCGCACCGCCTCGACAAGGTCGTATCCCGGCAGCGGCAGGTCGAACAGGATCAGCGGTGGCTCATCGGCCGGTTGTTCGATCGCCGCCGTGACAACGGTCGGCGCGAGCTGTCGCCAGAGCAGCGCCTGCCACGCCTCGGCCGGGGACGCATCGCCCGCGGACCAGCGAGCCAGCAGCTCCGGCGCGTGGGCTTCGTACCCCGCGAAGGCGCGCGCGACCCGGGCCGCGAGCCGGTAGCGCCGCAGCGCCCGGCGGTCATCGGTCGACTCCCGCTCGATGTAGCTGCGCGCGGTGGACATCGACGCGTCGCCGATGATCGCCTCGGTCGCCAGCAACTGGAACAGCGCGGCGGTGCGCTCGACCCGACGCGGCCGATCGCCGCACACCACCTGCTCGGCGGTGCGCCACAGCAGGTGGATCGACGCCCCCTGCTGCCGCGCCAGCTCGAGCGCCAGCCACTCCCGCATCGCGCGGTGGGCCGCCACCACCTCGACCGGCGCGAGGGCGGCGCCCGGCTGCCGACGCAGCTGCGCGATGCGGTCTGCGCAGGCCGCTGCCAGCTCCGATGTATCTCGCCCCAGGACCAACTCGATCGATGCATTCACGACACGCACCTCCGGCGCGGCGAGACGCACGGCCGCGACGCCCCCCGCCGGCAGCGCTCTCGCTCGCAGTGATGCTGTGTAACGCAAAGCGCTGGCGGTTGTCACATACGGCGAAGCGCGTCGAGACAACAACGCAGAGGCTCCGCAGCGGCCCCGCGATACCGGCGGCCGTTCACCGCGGATCACGACCACGCCACGAGACGATCGAAAGCAGCCACTGGCGGCTACGGGATATCAACCCCGGCGGCAGCGCCCAGCTTGCGGGCCAGCGCCAGAAACTCCTCGTGGCAGGCACGGACAGCATCCAGGTGGGCCCCGCGCGCGCCGTCGGACGGCCGCAGGTGAAACATCGGCTTGCGGGCGGCCACCGCCAGCGGCATCAGGCTGCCGTAGTGCTTGAACGCCGCGAGGCAGAACGGATCGGTGGCGAGCGCGATCGACGGATCGGCCGGCTGGTCGAGCACGAACGTTCGGAACGACGCCGGCATCCGCGCCGCCCATGTCTGATCGACAGCCGCCGTCCGATACTCCCGCGCGCCGGCGCGTGTCACGACATAGCCGGAGAGCTTGAGCCCTTCTGCCGGCAGACCGGCAGCGGCGCCGCCGGACGCATCCACCCGCTCACGCCATGCGCGACGCCAGCCATGCAGCGTCGGCCCAAGACTCTCCATCCCGCGCACAGAGAAAAGATCTGGCGTGACGGGGATGACCACGTCGTCAGCGGCCATCAGCGCCGACCGGTTCAACGCACCCAGCCCCGGCCCCAGGTCGATCAACGCGAGCGAGGCGTCGCAGCCGCCGATCGCGTCGGCGATCAGCCGCCTCGGCGCGGCGATCGACGCCACCGCTGCAGCGTCGCCGTGACGCCAGCGCTCCCACCCCTCGGCCAGCACCGCGTCGGAAGCAGCCAGCAAGGGGTCCCCGACGAGCAGGTGGAACCGATCCGCAACCGACTCGACCGCGCTATCGGCCGCGGGTTCACGCCCCTCGGCCGACGACGACAAGGCCGCTGCGACGCTGCGCCCGGCAGACCACCGCGCACCGATCCTCGCCTCCGGAAGCAGCGCCGACGTCAACCCCGCTTGCGGATCAAAGTCGACCGCCAGCACCGACACGCCCCGGTCGGCCAGCATCCATGCCAGATGCGACACCAGCGCCGTCTTGCCGATCCCCACGGCGTTGTTGAAGAACGCAACGACCCTCACGGCGACCTCCGACGCATCGTCACGGAGAACGCGCGATCATCCACCTCGAACAGCGCCGGCGGGTGCCCACTTTCCGAAAGGGCCGCCTGCGCGCGCTGGATGCCGTAACCGAACTTGTTGACGTAGCCATAGGTCTTCATGGCCTCCGCGACGACCGGATTCCGATAGTCGTTGCGCCGCTCCAGCGTCTCCGGTGTGACGACGCCGTAAAGACCTCCCGGGTTGTGGATCTCCACGCGATCGTCGAACCAGTGAAAGCGTGTCGGCGCATTGGACTGGTAGTCGCGATGGATGACGGCGTTCAGGAACAGCTCACGCAGGCTGGTCTCCGGATACCCTCGAACGACCTCCTCTCGAAACCCATCCCCGGCGATGGGCGCCGCCTGATTATGCACGCGGATCTTCTGGATCACCGTCTCGACGACCGTCAGCAGATCTCCCGAGACGGACAGCTCCTCGGAGGGCCGATCGGTCATCGTCGTGCCCGGAAACCGCAGGAACATCACCGACGCCCCGGGCAGGTGATACAGCGGATCGGTGCCGAACAGCAGCAACCCGGCCACCGTCGGGACGCCGCGCCGCAGGTCGAAAAACCGTTGCGAGGCGAGCCGCTCCTCGATCGTCCGGTGGTTCGCAGCGATCACGTCGGACGAGACCGATATGTTTCGGTAATCATCAAATAATCGAACCGATATATCCGACAGCGTCGCTCCCGAGACGGGGTGGACATCGAAGGTGGCGGCACGCGCCGTGCGTCGCTCCGCGAGGATCCGCTCCTCCTGCTCGTTGGCGTCCGCCCGTCGAGGACCGACGCGAATACAGACTCGGCCTCGGTATCGAACGGGTGGCAGGTCCGAGGGGTCCACCTCGACGACCGCCAGCTCCCCCGCGTCCAGAACCACCTTGCCCACACGGATGGACGGCAGCGGGAGGATGTTGCCATCCGAGCGCAGCGCCGCGAGGTTCTGCAGCAGGCGGTCGGTGACCCGGAGGCCCACAGGGCGCCCATCGTCGCGGGCGCCGACCAGCAGCACACCCGGCTTGCCATGTCCCGGCATGTCGTTGGCGAAGGCACACACCGCACGGGCGAACTTGTCGGTGTTGTCGATCGACTCGGTACGCTCGACGCGATCCGATTCCAGATCGGCCAGCAGCGCCTCGATTTGCGGCTTGGTCAACATGCGCGCTCCGTACTCTGCGGCCACAACCCCGGACCGATGCTCGCCATGCGCCGGGGCGGGCGCAAGAGATCGCCCCGGCCAGCAGGCACCGCGACGTCTGCTTCCCATACCTGCTCACCGGCATCACGTGCACGGAAAGAACCAGCAACAGCCCCCTTTCGCAGCGACCGCAACGCCGGCGATCCTCCCGTCACGACCGCGCGCTGAGATCATCAGCCTCGAGACGAATCGGCCCCGCACCGCCCGCCGCCTGCGCATTGCGCTTGACTCGGGAGGCTCGATCCATAGAATGCGCGGCCTTTCTTACGGCGCCTCCGTGCGCCAGTGCCGGCAGCCGCGGAGATCGCGCCTGCCAACTCGAAGGTGACTCCCATGGCCATGACGTGTGACATCTGCGCCAAGCGCCCCCTGGTCGGCAACGCGGTCAGCCACGCCAACAACAAGACCAAGAAGCGCTCGCTGCCCAACATTCAGCGCGTCAAGGCCCGCGTCGGCGCCACCGTCACGCACCTGCACGTGTGCACCCGCTGCATCAAGGCGGGCAAGGTGGTCAAGGCCGCCTAGTCCGCGTCCGTCCGCAGGCAGCGGGCGACCCGATCGTGCCGGACCCGCTACGGGCCTCCGGCACGTTTCGTTTCTCCCGCGCGCGCCATCGTCGCCGACGCGACCATGCCCGACCACGCGCCCGACCACGCGCCCGTCACTGGAGTCACCCTTGAAGCCCACGACGCTCGCCCGCCCCACCCTCGCCGAGCTGGCCGCCGCCCGCGCCCGCCTCGCCGCCGCCGGAGGACGTCAGAAGCTGCGGATCCTCTTCGACGCCCCCGACCCGCGCGCCCTGGTCCGCTCCCTGCCGGCGGAGGATCTCTACTTCGCCCTGCGTGAGATCGGCCTGGGCGACGCCGCCGAGGTGGTGGGGCTGGCGGCGCCGACCCAGTTCCGCGCCTTTGTCGATCTGGATGCCTGGGAGGGCGAGACACCGGACGCCGAGCGGCTGCTGCTGTGGCTGCGGCTTTCACTCGAGGGGTGCGCCACTATCGAACATTTCCGCGCGCAGCGAACCGGTCTGGATGCCGAGCTGGTGGTGCTGCTCCTGCACCGGCTCACCACCGTCCACCCGCTGGTCGAGGGCGAGGACCCGGTGCTGACCAGCGACAACTGGCTGCGCACCGCCGAGGGCAAGTACCTCGTGGAGATCCACGCCGAGGGCGACGACGGCGCCACCCTGCGCCGGCTGCTGGAGGACTTCATCGCCGAGAACCCGTTCGAGGCGACGCGGCTGTTCGAGGCGGTGCGCTGGGAGGTGGCCACCGAGCTCGAGGAAAACTGCCTGCGCTGGCGCAAGGGGCGGCTGCGCGACATGGGGTTCCCCGAGTTCGAGGAGGCGGTGCGGCTGTGGAGCCCGCTGCCGGCCGACTGGCAGCCGCCCGCGTCGTCCGTGGCGACCGGCGCGGTGCCCGGCGTGCCGGCGCTGCTGTTCGCCGGGGCGCGCCACGGGCTGTTGCTGGACACGGTGAGCGCGCAGCTGGAGGACGAGGCGCGCGGGCGGTTCAATCAGGGGCTTGTCTACCTGCTCAACTGCGCGCTGGTGGCCGACGGCGTGGCG
>Ga0172373_10006138_pt1 | contig 16097 bp, 12 predicted proteins | sample Lak10m_2_FD_114546 | JGI IMG/M metagenome (GOLD analysis project Ga0172373, IMG submission 114546) | Freshwater microbial communities from Kabuno Bay, South-Kivu, Congo - kab_092012_10m | ecosystem: Environmental > Aquatic > Freshwater > Lake | place: Democratic Republic of the Congo...
AGCGCCTCGGCCATCCGGGTGCGGTACGAGGGGCTCGACAGGATCACGTCGACCATCGTGAGCGAGGTGTGGATGTGGCCGCGCGCCTCGACGTGCTCGACCTCGACACCCGCCGCAGCGAGTGCGCCCGCATAGGCGTTGCCCTCGTCGCGGAGCGGGTCGAACTGGCAGGTGACGACCATCGCCGGAGGAAGTCCGGCGAGATCGCCGAGGAGGGGAGAGGCCTTCGGATCGCGGCGCTGTTCCGGCGTGGCGTAGTGCCCCCAGAACCAGTCCATCAGCGCAGCCGTGAGCAGGTGTCCCTCGCCGTTCTCGCGGTACGACGGACGCTCGGTGCTGCCGTCGGTCACGGGGGTCAGGAGCAGTTGCCCGTTGATCGTCGGGCCACCGGCGTCGCGGGCGAGTTGACAGGTCACGGCCGCGACGTTGGCACCAGCGCTCCAGCCCGCCACCGACAGCGAGCCGGGCCGTCCTCCGAGTTCGTCAGCGTGCTCGGCGATCCACCGCACCGCGGCGAGGCCGTCGTCGGCCGCCGCGGGGAAGGGGTGCTCGGGTGCGTGGCGGTAGTTGACCGACACGATGAGGCAGTCGCTCTGCACGCAGAGGTCGCGGCACAGCGGGTCGTCGCTGACGTGGCTGCCGATCACCCAGCCGCCGCCGTGGAAGTAGGCGACCATCGGGTGCGGGCCGGGAGTCGCAGGGCGGTACAGCCGGTACTCGATGGGCGAGCCATCGGCGGCGGGCATCGTGCCGTCGACGATCTCGCCGACCTCGGGCCCGGTCGGCCGCATCGCCGACGTCATCTGGCTGAACATCCGCGCATCGGCGGGCGACATCGAGTCCATCGTCGGCAGCCCGAGGGTGGCCATCATCTCGAGCACCATCTGCACGTCGGGCTGGAGGCCGCGCACCACGCCATCGTTGGCGGTGGTCGTGCCGTCGCCGGCCGCGAACGCGAAGCCGAGGTAGTCGCGTGCCATCACCTCGTCGCAGGCGCGGCGGTAGCCGTCGACCCCGCCGAGGTAGGGCAGGAACACCCGCGGCTTGCCCGGCACGTTCGCGCCGATGTACCACGAGTTGGCGGTGGGGAAGAGGGTGATGTCGGCGCAGTCGTTGACGTGCTGGACCCAAGTCTCCTCGGCGCCGGTGGTCGGCTCGATCGTGGAGAGTCCGGCACTCCGCATGTGCTCGAGGCAGTCGGTCACCCAGTCGACGTGCTGCTCGATGCTCACCATCATGTTCGAGAGCACCGACGGGCTGCCGGGGCCGGTGATGAGGAACATGTTGGGGAACCCGACCGACGTCAGGCCGAGGTAGGTGACGGGTCCGCCGACCCACTTGTCGCGCAGCGTGACCCCGTCGCGACCCTCGATGTCGACGGCCACGATGGCGCCCGTCATGGCGTCGAAACCGGTGGCGTAGACGATCGCATCGAACTCGAGCGTCTCACCGCCACCGGCCGCGCCACCGGCGAGTTCGAGCCCGCCCTCGGTGATCATCGTGATGGGCGTGCTGCGCAGGTCGACGAGCCGCACATGGGGCTGGTTGTAGGTGGCGAAGTAGTTGGTGTCGAGGCACGGGCGCTTGGTGCCGAAGGCGTGATCCTTCGGGCACAGCAGTTCGGCCGTCGCAGGGTCGTCGACCGTGGCGCGGATCTTCTCGCGGATCATCTCGGCGACGATGTCGTTGGCGGCTTTGCTGATGGCCTGGTCGTTGAAGATGCCGAGGATCTCGAACAGCTCGCCCTTGGCCCATGCGGCCTCGAACCGCTCGCGGCGCACCTCGGGCGACGACGTGAGCGCGCTGAACTCCGACGGGTTCGCGGGGATCCCGCCGCGCGAGTACTTCGCTGCGGCGCGGTAGGCGTCGCGGTCGGCCTCGAGCGCGGCACGCCGCTCGGCCCGCACCGGACCGTTGTGCGCGGGCACCGAGAAGTTCGGGGTCCGCTGGAACACGGTGACCTGCGACGCCTGTTCGGCGATGAGCGGGATGCTCTGGATGCCGCTCGACCCGGTGCCGATCACGGCCACTCGCTTGCCCGTGAAGTCGACGGGCTCGTGCGGCCACCGACCGGTGACGTACACCTCGCCGGCGAACCGCGATGCGCCCGGGATGTCGGGCTCCTTGGGCACCGACAGGCACCCCGTGGCCATCACGTAGTGCTGGCAGCTGATGTGCTCACCCGTGTCGGTCACGACGTGCCAGCGGGCCTCTGCATCGTTCCATCGGGCCGAGCGGACCCGGGTCGAGAACGTGATGTCCTTGCGGAGGTCGTGCTTGTCGGCGACGAACTGCGCGTACCGGAGGATCTCGGGTTGGGTGGCGTACTTCTCGCTCCACGTCCACTGCTGCTCGAGCTCAGGGTCCCACGAGTAGGTGTAGTCGACGGTCGGGATGTCGCACCGTGCGCCGGGGTAGCGGTTCCAGTACCAGGTGCCGCCGACGTCGTCGGCCGTCTCGAGCACGCGGGTGCGGAAACCGAGATCGCGCAGACGCTTGAGCAGGTACATACCAGCGAAGCCGGCCCCGACCACGACCACGTCGGCGTGGTCGGTCGGCTCGCCGGAAACGGATGCGGTGACGTCGTCGACGACGGTCATTCGAGAACCCCCACGGCTCGACTGAAGTTGACCTGCATTACAGCAGACCGCGGCGACCGGAACAGCAGCGGGGACGGTGCTCGACGGGCCGGCCGTTCATGGCCGGAAATGCCGGCCGCGGTTCAGCGGGGGAGGCCGTCGATGTTGAGCAGCGTGCCGGTGGTGTACGAGCTGGCATCGCTGGCGAAGTACAGCGCCGCCCCGACGACCTCGTGCGGGAGCCCGCCGCGCTGGAGCGCGAAGGCCGACTTGGCCCGGGCGTTGAAGGCCTCGAGATCCCAGGCCTTGGAGATGTCGGTGAGGAAAGGGCCGGGGACGATGCAGTTGACCCGGACCTTCGGCCCGAACGCCGCTGCGAGGCTCTGCGTGAGGCTGTTGATGCCGGCCTTGGCCGCACCGTAGGGGGCCTCGGTGGGGCTCGACCTCTGGCTGGCGATGCTCGAGACGTTGATGATGCTGCCACCGTCACCGGCGGCCATGCGTGTGCCGACGATGCTGCTGAGGCGGAACGGACCCTTGAGGTTGACCCCGATGACCTTGTCGAAGAGTTCCTCGCTCACCTGCTCGAGGCTCGGGTAGAGCGGCGACATACCGGCGTTGTTGACGAGGACGTCGACCCGGCCGAACTTCTCGTACACGGCCTCGGCCAGGCGGTCGGCGTCGCTCCAGCTCCCGGCGTGGTAGGCGATCGCGAGCGCTCGGCGTCCCTTGGCGCGGATCTCCTGGGCGACCGTCTCGCAGTTCTCGATCTTCCGACTGGCCACCACCACGTGGGCGCCGTGGTCGGCGAAGGCGAGTGCCATCTCCCGTCCGAGCCCACGGGAGCCACCCGTGACGACGGCGATGCGATCGGTGAGGTCCAACAAGTCGGCGGCCATGGCGGCAACCTACTGTTCGGGCATGGCCATCGACTTCACCCTGACCCCCGAGCTCGAGCAGATCCGGATTCGCGTCCGCGCGTTCATCGATTCGGTCGTCAAGCCCGGCGAGGCCCAACTCGCCGCCCTGCGCGACGAGGATCGCGACGAGTACATCGGCCTGCTGATCGGGATGCGCAAGAAGGCCCATGCCGAGGGGCTCTGGATGCCGCACATGCCCAAGGAGTGGGGCGGCATGGGGCTCGGCCACGTGCAGCTCGCGATGGTGCAGGCCGAGGCTGCCAAGGCCAGTTACGGCCCGTGGGTGCTCAACTGCCAGGCGCCCGACGAGGGCAACATGCACACGCTGCTGCACTGGGGTACCCCCGAGCAGAAGGAGAAGTACCTGAAGCCGTTGTGCGACGGCTCGGCGATGAGCTGCTTCGCGATGACCGAGCCCGAGGTCGCCGGCAGCGACCCGACCCTCATCCGCACGACGGCAGTGCAGGACGGCGACGAGTGGGTGGCGAACGGCCACAAGTGGTTCATCTCCAACGCCCGCCGCGCCAAGTTCGCGATCCTCATCTGCCGGACCGAGGACAACCCCGATCTCCCGCAGGCCGCGAACACCGCCTTCATCATCGACCTCCCGAGCGAGGGCTGGAACCGGGTGCGTGAGGTCGAGACGATGCACGGCGCATCGGGCCACAGCGAGATCGTGATCGAAGACCTGCGCATCCCCGCCGAGAACATGCTCGGCGGCCGCGGACAGGGTCACATGCTCGGCCAGTACCGCCTCGGCCCGGCCCGTCTGGCGCACTGCATGCGGTGGATCTCGCAGGCCGAGACGGCCCTCGACATGATGGTCGAGCGGTCGCTCGAGCGGTACTCCCACGGCAGCGTGCTCGCCGAGAAGCAGGGCATCCAGTGGATGATCGCCGACAGCTCGATGGAGATCTACCAAGCGAAGCTGATGGTCCTGCACGCGGCGTACCTGATCGACAGCGGCGCCGACTTCAAGAGCGAGGTCAGCATGGCCAAGCACTTCGTGGCGAACATGCTCAACCGGGTGATCGACCGCAGCATCCAGGTGCACGGTGCGCTGGGCTACAGCACCGACACGCCGCTCGCGCACATGTACCAGCACGCCCGTTGGGCCCGCTTCGCCGACGGTGCCGACGAGATCCACCAGATGCGGATCGCCCAGCGCACGATCGGTGCCTGGCGCGACCACGGCAGCACTCGTACCGCCACCGGCAACCTGCCGATCTGACCCCACCACGTCGGGCGCAGTACCGTCGCCGACGTGCAGTGGACCGAGTTGCTCCTGTCGTTCGCGACGTCGGTGGTGGGAGCGCTCGGAGGTCTGGGCGGGGCGATCCTGCTCGTCCCCTTGTTGGTGTTGACCGGCGTGTCACCGCGTGCCGCGGCTCCACTCGGTCTGGTGTCGGTGGCCGGCGGCTCGTTGTCGGCCTCGGCGCTGCAGGCCCGTGAACGCACGGTCAACCACCGGATCGGCGTCACCACCGAGCTGGCTGCGTCGACCGGTGCGGTGATCGGCGTGCTCGCCAGTGGGTTGGTGTCGGACACCTTCCTCCAGCGGTTCCTCGCACTCGTCGCGATCGCCGCAGCAGTGCTCGGCGGACGGCGCAAGGGTGTGCGCAACCTGCCCGACCCTGCTCTGTCGACCGACGACGTGGGGGAGCACGTGGGGAGCCTGTCGGGTGCCTACGTGCTCGACGGGCAGATCGTCCCGTACCGAGCCCGCCGACTCCTCGCGGGCTCCGGTCTGTTCGCCCTCTCCGGTCTCCTGGCTGGTATGGCCGGTGCGAGTGGTGGGTTCGTGAAGACGCCCGCCACCAGCGAGGTGATGCACGTCCCGGTGCGAGTCGCCGCGGCGACCACGACCTTCACGATCGGACTGACGGCGGCCACCGGACTCGGCGTGATGGCGATGCAGGGCCGTCTCGACCTGCACGAGTGCGCCGCGGTGTGCGTGGGCAGCGTGCTCGGCGGCAGAGTCGGGGCCCTCGCGCAGACCCGTCTGTCGCCTCCGCAGGTCAGGCGAGTCCTCAGCGCGTTGCTCGTGGTGGTCGGTGTGATCCTCCTGGTGCGCGCATGAGCGGGCCGATCGACCGTGGGGCGCCGGGAGTCGGCCTGCTCCTCCGAGTCGGTGTCGTGGCGGCCTTCGTGAGCGCCGTGGTCGGCATGGTCGGCGACTCGACGGTCAACCACGTGGCGGCCGCGTGTGCGGTCGGTGTGGTGATCGCCGTGCCGTTGCTGCGTGTCGTGATGCTGGCGGGCCACTGGGCTCGCGTCGGCGACCGTCGCTACGCGGCGACCGCAGCGGCCCTCGTCGCCGTCGCCGTGTGCGGCGCGCTGATCGCCCTGATCTGACGCCGCACGAGTCGCCGGGAAGGCGACCGACGTCGGTGACGTCGGGTTGGTCAGGCGAGGAGGAGACGCAGCGCGCCACCGGCCGACAGCACGAGCACGCCCCAGAAGAAGACCGACTGGGGGAGCGTGTGCAGGAGTCGCCGGCCCACGAGCACGCTGGCGACGACGAACGGCACGAGGCAGAGGTCGTACAGGAGCGACTCGCCGGTGAAGAACGGTCCGCCGTCGGTGGTGGCCATCAGCGCGAGGTACACCGGGATCTTGGCGAGGTTGACGGCGAAGTAGAACCACGCCGACGTGCCGACCAGTGCCTGACGGTCGAGGCCAAGTCCGAGCAGGTAGGTGTTCATGATCGGCCCTGCCGAGTTCGACACGAAGGTGGTGAACCCACCCGCCGTGCCATAGAGCGCGGCGCCCGAGGTGGTGGCAGGGGAGGGCGGTGTCTTGCGCGCCCGGCGCCACACCTGGATGGCGACCGTCAGGAGGATCGCGACACCGATCGCGATGTCGAGCGGCCGAGCCTTCTTGCCGATCACGACGAAGAAGGCCGTACCTGCGGCGAAGCCGACCGCGACGGGAGCGACGAGCGGCCGCAGGAGATCCCATCGGGTGTGGTGTCGGTACCACGACACTGCGAACAGGTCGGCCGCGATGAGGACCGGCAGCGTGGTGCCCGGGATCAGCCGCCCTTCGGTGACCATCGCGAAGAGGGGGATCGCGAGGAGGCCCGCTCCGGGCAGGGCCGTCTTCGAGAGCCCGGTGATGACGGCGCCGAGCGCGCCGAGCAGGAGAGCGGTGGTGGTGAACACGAGACGCTCAGCCTGCCAGAGCACAGACCGAGCGCCGCGATCAGCGGCGCGCGGCCTCGGTCAGCCGGCGAGGGGGGAGTTCAGGCGGCGCTGGACGGCAGCGCGGATCTGGGTGTCGAACGAGCCCATGTGGGCCTCGATCAGCTCGGCCGCCCGCTCACCGTCGGCGGAGCGGAGGGCAGCGAGGATCTCGCGGTGCTCCTCGATCATCGTGTGGAGGTCGGCGACGTCGCCGAGGTACAGGTTCCAGAGCCGGTCGCTGTGCGTGTAGAGCATGTCGAGCGTCTCGGTGAGGAACCGGTTGTCGGCGGCCTCCCACACCAGCTCGCGGCAGGTCCGGTCGACGGCGAGCAGTTCGTCGGGGGTGCTGTCGGCGCGCACTTCGGCCAGCGCCGTGGCCATCCGGTTCCAGTGCTCGTCGGTTCCCCGGGCAGCGGCGAGGCGCATGGCGTACGGCTCGAGGATCGAGCGGGTCTCGTAGAGCAGGCCGAGGTCGGAGACGTCGACGCCGCTGACGAACATGCCGCGGCGGGGGATGACGATCACGAACTGGTCGCGCACGAGTCGCTGCAGGGCTTCGCGGATCGGGGTGCGCCCGAGGCCGAGACGACCCTGGAGGTCGTCCTCGCGGATGACGTCGCCGGGGGCGAGGTCGAGGCGGACGATCATCCGTCGGATCTCGTGGTAGGCGCGTTCGCTGAGTGACATCGGCGTTGTGATATGGTAATGATATATCAGTTCGGTCGGTTCCGTCCAGAACGCCCGTCTCCGACGGTCGGCCTGCACGACACCGCCGCACGATCTCCACACACCCGGCCACAGCGGCCACAACTCGTACCGGGGGGTACACCCACATGAGCGAAGTCCCGTCCTCCGCCAAGGTCGTCATCATCGGTGCCGGCATCGTCGGCAACTGCCTCGCCGGTCACCTCAGCCGTCTCGGCTGGACCGACATGGTCATGATCGACAAGGGCCCGCTGCCCAACCCCGGTGGCTCCACCGGTCACGCCTCGAACTTCATCTTCCCGACCGATCACAACAAGGAGATGGCGTACCTCACGGTCAACAGCCAGAACCAGTACATCGATCACGGTCTGAACAACACCTGTGGTGGCATCGAGGTCGCGCGTGAGCCGCAGCGTCTCGAGGAGTTCAAGCGCCGCATGACCTCGGCCAAGGCGTGGGGCATCGACGCCCGTCTCGTCACCCCGGCCGAGATCAAGGAAATGGTCCCGTTCATCAACGAGGAGATCCTCCTCGGCGGGTACTACACCCCGAGCGTGTCGGTCGTCGACTCGCTGGCCACCGGCACCCGCATGCGCGAAGAGGCCGTGGCCAACGGCGGCATGCGCGTGTTCGCCAACACCGAGGTGCTCGACCTCGAGACCGAGGCCGTCGAGGGTGGCCTGCCCCGCATCAAGGCCGTGCTGACCGACAAGGGTCGCATCGAGGCCGAGCACGTGGTCATCGCCTGCGGTGTGTGGAGCCCGCGCGTGGCGGCCATGGCTGGCGCCAACATCCCGCTGACCCCGGCCGTCCACCAGATGGCCGACGTCGGACCGATCGAGATCCTGGTCGAGAGCAACAAGGAGCTCGCCTACCCGATCATCCGCGACATGGACACCTTCTGCTACGAGCGCCAGTCGGCCGGCTCGATGGAGGTCGGTTCGTACGCCCACCGTGCGATCCTCATGCGCCCCGACGACATCCCGAGCAACGAGGCCTCGGCCCTCACGCCCACCGAACTGCCCCTCACGTACGAGGACTTCGACCCGCAGATGGAGCAGGCCATCGAGCTGATGGACATGCTCGGCGACGCCGAGATCAAGTACGCCATCAACGGTCTGCTCAGCCTCACCCCCGACGCCAACCCAGTGCTCGGCGAGTGCGTCGAGGTGCGCAACCTGTGGAGCGCCGCCGCGGTCTGGATCAAGGAAGGCCCCGGCATCGCCCAGCTCGTCGCCGAGTGGATGACCTACGGCTACCCGCACATGTGCGACCCGCACGGCAGCGACATCGCTCGCTTCTACCCGCACGAGAAGACCGAGTTCCACATCAACGCTCGCTGCAACGAGCACTTCAACAAGACCTACGGCATCGTCCACCCGCGTGAGCAGTGGGCCAGCCAGCGTGGCATCCGCCGCAGCCCGTTCTACGCCCGTGAGGAAGCCCTCGGCGCGACGTTCTTCGACGCCCGTGGCTGGGAGCGCCCGCAGTGGTACTCGAGCAACGAGAAGCTGATGGCCAAGTTCCCCGAGGCCACCAAGGCCCGCACCCACGAGTGGGACGCCCGTTGGTGGAACCCGGTGACCAACGCCGAGCACCTCCAGATGCGCGAGAGCGTCGGCATGGTCGACCTCACCGCCTTCAACGAGTTCGACTTCGAAGGCCCCAAGGCCATGGAGTTCCTCCAGTGGGTCTGCGTCAACAACGTCGACGTGCCGGTCGGCCGCAGCGTCTACACGCCGCTGCTCACCCAGCACGGCGGCTTCCGCAGCGACCTCACGATCCAGCGCCTCGGCCAGCACCACTACCGCGTCATCACCGGCGCGTTCGACGGTGGCCGCGACAACTACTGGTTCAACAAGTGCCTCGAGGAGTTCAACGCCGCCAACGGCGCCGGCTCGTGCACCTTCACCGACCGCTCGCAGGGCCTGTGCACCATCGGTGTGTGGGGTCCGAACGCCGAGAAGGTCATGGCCAAGATCACCACCGATCACACCACCGCCGCCTACGACGTGAGCCAGAACGGCTTCCCGTACGGTGCCGTGCGTGAGGTCATCATCGACGGTGTGCCGTGCACGATGTTCCGCATCAGCTACGTCGGCGAGAACGGCTGGGAGATCTACACCCGCATGGAGCACGGCCTGAAGCTGTGGGACGCCATCTGGGCCGCCGGCCAGGAGTTCGAGATCATCCCCGTCGGCATCGGCGTGTACGCCGTCACCGGCCGCATCGAGAAGGGCTACCGCCTCATGGGCGCCGAGCTCGAGAGCGAGTACAACCCGGTCGAGGCCGGTCTCGCCCGTCCGAAGGTCAAGTCGGCCGACTTCATCGGCAAGGTCGCCTACCTGGCCGCCCGCGCCGAGGCCGACGCCAACGGTGGCCCGGCCGCCGTGATGTGCACCCTGTCGATGGACAGCCAGACGTGCGCCGACGGCTACGACCGCTTCCCCACGGGTGGCAACGAGCCGATCCTCGACCTCGCCGGCAACACGCTGGTCGACTCGAAGGGCCGCATCTCGCGTGTCACGACCGCCGGCATGGGCCCGTCGGTCGGCAAGTACCTGCTGCTCGCGTACCTCCCCAAGGAGCACGCGGTCGAGGGCAACAAGCTCCAGGTCATGTACATGAACGAGACCTACCCGGTCACCGTCGAGCGGGCCGGCGCCACTCCGCTGTTCGACCCGACCGACGCTCGCATGAAGGGCTGACCATGAAGGTCCTCGTCTGTGTCAAGCGGGTGCCGGCTCCCGGCGCCAAGATCAACATCACCGCCGATGGGCAGGCCGTCGACACGGCCTACCTCGCCTTCACCACCAGCCCCCACGAGGAGTGCGCGGTCGAGGAAGCGGTGCAGCTCGTGGAGAAGCACGGTGGCGAGTCCACCGTGCTGACCCTCGGCCCCGGCGATGCCGACGAGCAGCTGCGCTACGCGGCCAGCATCGGCATCAACAAGGGTGTGCTGCTGCCGATCGACGGCACCGACTGGGATCCGCAGCGCACGGCTGCCGCATTGGTCGAGGCGATCCGCGGCATCGAGGCCGCCGACGGTCCGTTCGACCTCGTGCTGTTCGGCAACGAGTCGGCCGACTCGGGCAACTTCCAGATCGGCGTCCGGGTCGCTCATGCGCTCGGGCGTCCGATCGTCAACGGCATCAAGGGCATCGAGGTCGAGGGCGGCTCGCTCCGGGCGCGCCGCGAGGCCGAGGCCGGTGTCGAGGTCTACTCGCTGCCGCTGCCCGCCGTGCTCGGTGTGAAGGAAGGCATCAACCTTCCCCGCTACCCGACGCTCAAGGGCCGTCTCGCCAGCAAGAAGGTCGACGTCGCCCAGGTCGAGCCGCACGGTGAGTTGGGTGGCCAGCAGATGGTCACCCTGCTGCAGGCGGCCGAGCAGGTCAGCCAGACCGTCTTCCTCGGGAGTGGCCCGGAGGCCGCCCCCGCCATCGTCGACCTCTTCGAAGAACTGGGACTCCTCAAGTGACCATCCTCGTCGTCATCGAACACGATCGCGGCACGCTCGCGAGCGCCTCCCTCGAGGCCCTCGCCGCTGCTCGGTCGATCGACTCCACCGTCCACGCCCTCACGATCGGTGCGGCTGCCGATGGTCTGGCCGCCGAGCTCGGTGCCCACGGCGCCGCGGTCGTGCACCAGATCCACGACGCGCTCCTCGGCGACTACGGCCCCGAGGCATGGGGTGAGTCGGTGGCTCAGGCCGTGCGCGCCCTGTCGCCCGACACGGTGCTCGCATGTGGCACCGACCGCGGCAACGAGGTCATGGCCCAGGCCGCGGCTCGTCTCGACCTCCCGTTCGTCGCCAACTGCATCGAGTTCGAGGTCGGCGCCGAGTGGTCGATCACCCGAGTCCGCTGGGGCGGTTCGCTGCTCGAGAAATGCACGCTCACCTCGAGCGGTGCGCGCCTCGTGTCGGTGTCGCACCACGCGTTCGAGGCGTCCGAGGCGCCGGCGGCCGGAGCTGCTCAGTCGCTGTCGGTCTCGCTCGATCCGTCGCTCGGCCGCAGCGTGGTCGTCGAGCGTGTCGAGCGTGCGGCGGGCGTGACGCTCGCGACGTCGCCGTTCGTCGTCGGCGGCGGCCGTGCCGTGGGTTCGGCCGAGGCCTTCGCACCGCTCGAGGAGCTCGCTGCTCTGATGGGCGGCGTCGTGGGTTGCTCGCGTGCCGTGACGAACAACGGTTGGCGCAACCACACCGACCAGGTGGGCCAGACGGGCACCCGTATCGCCCCCGACCTCTACGTGGCGTGTGGCATCAGCGGCGCGATCCAGCACTGGGTGGGCGCGATGGCCTCGAAGAAGATCCTGGCGATCAACACCGACAAGGACGCCAACATGGTCACCAAGGCCGATTACGCGGTCATCGGCGACCTGCACAAGATCGTTCCGGCCGTGTCGGCCGAGATCCGCCGGCGCCGGGGCTGACCGCCCCGCACGAGACAGGGCAGTGCGGCACCCGGCACTGGGTGCTGTGTCGCCCGACCACGCGGTGCCTGTGACGGTGCCACCCGGCGCTCGCCGCGACGTCGTGACCAACCGGTCGGCGGAGGGGCACGAGTAGTCTCCGGGCATGGGCCCGACCGACGACGCTGTGCACGGGTCGTCGGGCGTCGCTGGCGGCCACATCGTCGAGCGTTCGACCGCTGGCTGGGACGACACGGGCGAGATGCCGATCGCTCGGCGTCTCGCTCTCGCCACGTGGGGACTCTTCGTCGGCCTGGCGATGCTGATGGCCGCTGGCGGTCTGTTCAGCACCGCCCTCAGCGTGCGGGCCGAACTCGCCGGGATGCCCACCGTGGTGAGTTCGGCGATCAGTGCGAGTTACTACGTCGGATTCCTCGTCGGTTCGGGGATCACCCTGAAGGTGCTCGGCCGTGTCGGACACATCCGGGCCTACACGGCGCTGGCGAGTGTGTTGTCGGCCGCAACGATCGCGATCGGCATCGCCAACGACGCCACCTCGTGGATCCTGCTCCGCTTGGTGACGGGGCTGATGCTCTCGGGCCTCTACGTCGTCGCCGAATCGTGGCTCAACGACCTCGCGACGAATGCCAACCGCGGACGCCTGCTCGCCATCTACGGCGGCATCACCACGCTCTTCTACGGCATCGGTCAGGTCGGTGTGTCGGTGTTCGACCCGACGGCGATCACCGGATTCGCGGTCGCGGCGGTGCTCACCTCGCTCGCCGTCGCCCCGGTGGCGCTCTCCGAGGCCGCCGTGGCGCCGCCGCTCGAGGCGGCCGAGCCGATCTCGCTCCGTGAGCTCGCCAAGATCGTCCCGACGGGTGTGTTCTCCTGCCTGCTCGTCGGAGTCGCCAACGGGGCCATCGCCGGCATGGCGACCCTCTATGCGACCCGTGTGAACATGTCGCCCGGCGAGCTCGGTCTGTTCGTGGCGCTGCCGAGCATCGGCGGAGTGGTGCTGCAGTGGCCGATCAGCGCGGCGAGCGACGACCTCGACCGTCGGGCCGTCGGCGTGGTGGCAGCGGCGGCTGCTGCGGGTGCGTCGGCCCTGCTCCTGCTCGACAGTCCGCACAAGCCGATGGCCTTCGTGCTGATCGCCCTCGTCGGCGGCTTTTCGTATCCGCTCTACTCGCTCGCCGGTGCGTACACCAACGACTGGATCGAGCCCGAGCACCTGAGCGGAGCGGCATCCCAGCTCGTGAAGCTGTACGGGATCGGCGCCGTTGCCGGACCGTTCGTGACCGGCGGGTTCATGGCTGTCATCGGGACGACGGGATTCCAGTGGTCACTCGTCGTGATGCACGCCGCGATCGCGGTGTACTTCTTCTACCGACTGCTGGCATGGCGTTCGCCGCTCGCCAAGCGCCCGTGGAGCGAGGTGTCGCTCCCGGCCCGCACGTTCCACGTCCCCGCGACGATCATCTCGATGAGCCTCCAGCGCCGCCGTCGCCGCCACCGCCACCGCCCCTGACCACCCCAACCCCACCGATCTCGGCGCGTTCCGTTCCGGAAAGTGGGACTATACGGACCGAGATCTTGGGGAGGACGCCGGATCTCGTCACGTTGCACGCCGGATCACGGGCCTGCCGAGGCCGAGCTCGATGCATGGACCTCCGAGCTCGATGCACGGACCGCCGAGCGCGGCCTGATTGGCTCCCGATCTCGGTACGTATAGTCCCGAAAACCGGAACGATACGCGCCGAGATCGGTGGGGTGGGGGTCAGGAGAGTTTGGCGACGTACTTCTTCTGCCAGGCGGCGCTCGCCTCGATGTTGTTGAACGTGAACAGGTGCACGCCCTCGATGTTCAACTCGTCGCTGACCTTGGCGAGCGGGGCGAGGAACTCGTTCGGGTTGTAGCCGCCCGGACGGAGGAGGCGGGCGATGGCGCCGCTGTTCTTCTTGAGGAAGCGGACGCTGCTCCCGATGTCGAGCTTGGTCGAGAGCGAGATCAGCTTCATCCGGTCGATCACGCCGGGAGCACCGATGTGCAGCGGCAGGGTGAGCCCGGCGGCGCGCTCGGTGCGGGCCCACTGGATCCACTGCTTGGTGTCGAAGTGCATCTGGGTGCTCACCCAGCCGGGGATGCCGGCCTCGGCCAGCAGCGCCTGCTTGGCGTGCAGGGCATCGCGCACGACGTCGATCGGCACGAAGTTGTGGCCGTCGGGATAGCCGGTGATGCCGATCCGCTGCAGGCCGTGGTCCTGGGCGAGGAAGTCGCGCAGGAAGGCGACCACGCCGTCGTACTTGCCGGCGGGCTCCGGGGCATCGCCGGCGACCAGGAACACCTCGGTCAGCGCGTTCTCGCGGCAGAACGCCGCCAGCGCTGCCACTCCGGCTTCGTCGGGGCAGAGCCGGGCCGAGAAGTGGGGAACAGCCACGTGACCGAGCTCGATGACCTTGCGGGTCAGGTCGAGGGTGGTCTGCTGACCCTTGGCGAAACTGCAGGTCACCGAGACCGACGCGCCCTGGGGGATGTGGGGGAGCTGGCCGTCGAGGTTCTTCAGCGGGATGACCTCGTAGCGGGCATCGGCGATGAGCTGGCGGAGAGTGGGCATGATCGGTCTTTCGTCAGTGGCGGGTGTGATCAGAAGGGGCGGAAGGGGTCGGAAGGGTCGGGCGGTCGGTGGCCTCTGGCGGCCACCGCCACGCTGTCAGGCGAACTCGTCGGGCAGCTCGGACTTGCGGCGGGCCACGAACTCCTGCAGCTCGGCGTCGATCGCGTCGTCGAGAGCGGGCGCCTCGTACTCGGCGAGCCGCTTCTTCCAGAGGCTGTTGGCGCGCTGGGCAGCGTCGAGGCCACCCTCCTCGCTCCACTGCTCGAACGACGAGTTGTCCGACGTGTCGCTGCGGTAGAAGGCCGTCTCGAAGTTGGCGAAGGTGTGCGCCGTCCCGAGGAAGTGGTCGCCGGGGTTGTGCTCGCGCAGGGCGTCGAGGGCGAGCGCGTTGTCGCTCACGTCGAGCCCCTTGGCGAAGGTGTGGGCCATGCCGAGTTGGTCGCAGTCGAGGATGAACTTCTCGTAGCCGATGGCGAGGCCACCCTCGAGCCAACCGGCTGCGTGGAGCACGAAGTTGACGCCACCGAGCAACGTCGGCTGCAGGGTGTTGGCGCTCTCGTACGCGGCCTGAGCGTCGGGGAGCTTGGAGGCCGTGAGCGAACCACCCGAGCGGAACGGCACACCGAGGCGGCGGGCGAGTGCGGCCACGGTGTAGAGCACGAGAGCCGGCTCGGGCGTGCCGAAGGTGGGCGCACCGGTCTGCATGCTCATGCTGCTGGCGAACGACCCGAACACGACCGGGGCACCGGGGCGCACGATCTGGGTGAAGGTCATCCCGGCGAGAGCCTCGGCGAGGGTCTGCACGGCCACACCGGCACTCGTCGCCGGCGCCATCGCTCCGGCGAGGATGAAGGGCGTGATGATGCAGGCCTGGTTGTTCTCGGCGTAGACCTGAGCGGCGGCGAGCATCGTGCCGTCCCAGACGAGCGGCGACGAGGCGTTGATCAGGCTCGTCATCACCGTGCGGTCCTGCAGGTCGCCGCCGAAGGCGATGCGGGCGAGGTCGACGCTGTCCTGTGCGCGGCTCCCGGCCGTGACCGACCCCATGAACGGCTTGTCGCTGTACTTGAGGTGCGAATACACCATGTCGAGGTGGCGCTTGCTGACCGGCACGTCGACGGGCTCGCACACGGTGCCGCCCGAGTGGTGCAACCACGGCGACATGTAGGCGAGCTTCACGAAGTTCTGGAAGTCGGTGAGCGTGGCGTAGCGACGACCGTTGTCGAGGTCGTGCACGAACGGCGAGCCGTAGTTCGGGGCGAAGACCGTGTTGTTGCCGCCGATGACGACGTTGTTCTCCGGATTGCGACCGTGCTGCACGTACTGGGCCGGAGCGTTCTTCGACACGATCTCGCGGCACATCCCACGCGGGAAGCGGACGCGAGTGCCCTCGACGATCGCGCCGGCAGCGGCGAACATCGGCAGCGCCTCGGGATAGTCGCGGATCTCGACACCGACGACCTCGAGAACGGTGTCGGCTGCCTCCTCGATGGCGACGAGCGACTCCTCCGAGAGGATCTCGAAGGGCTTCATCGTGCGGGTCAGGTACGGCGAACGGGCGACGGCAGTGCTGGCGCGCATGGCGGCGCGACCGGCGCGGCCTCCGGAACGGCGCCCACCGCTCGGGGCGGCATCGGTGTCGGTCATGACGGGGTTCCTTCCGTGGTGGGGTCGGACGAGA
>Ga0172373_10006141_pt1 | contig 16090 bp, 12 predicted proteins | sample Lak10m_2_FD_114546 | JGI IMG/M metagenome (GOLD analysis project Ga0172373, IMG submission 114546) | Freshwater microbial communities from Kabuno Bay, South-Kivu, Congo - kab_092012_10m | ecosystem: Environmental > Aquatic > Freshwater > Lake | place: Democratic Republic of the Congo...
CCAAAATATCCCCCCGAGGAACAAGCCTTCCACAACAGCTGCGGCAAACTGAAATATACCAGGCCAGTCATGATCCCACATAAATTGGATCAAAAAATTATAGATGACATCCCAGCCAATACCCAAAAGACCCACATACAAAAGAACCCACCAATAATCAGGAGAGGGATGCCCTCCCACAATACCAACCACAAATAGCCACGTAACCAGAGTGCCAACGGTGGCTAGAAGAAATATACGAGTTTGCCAGCGTCCCAATAAAGTTGGTGTCATAAGTAAATATTAGGGTGATAAGTTTGTAGCCCATTTTATCCATTGCCAGAGAGAACCTACCCCCTCGACACAATGAATACCCGGTGCCTTAGCTCGCGCCAACCCCTCTGCTGATCGGTGGGCTGCATACTGGAGACCTAAGAAAGTATCCACCGGTGCGTAGGGTCCGCCTAGTGTAATAATTCCAGCCGCATACATGCGTCCCTTTTCATTTTTCATTTTGGGGATCTCAAAGTCATTCTGGACATGTAAACGATTCTGGGGATTTAATTCCAAATCGTAATGGGTGACTAAATCATGGATTAACGGGTGTTCCTTCGGGTCAGAAATTAACCCGGTACAATCAATAATAAAGTCAGCATGAATTTTATTTTCCGATTGTTTCGTCTGAACATAGGTCACTGTCTTCCCCTGTTCCTGTTTCACTGCACTGACTTTACCAAAGGTAAGGGTATACCATCCTTCTTTTAATCCCTCGTTAACAATACGTCGCCACTCACCACGACTGGCAGTTGTGGTTCCACCCCAAGCTTCTAGCAACTCCCGACGACGAGGAGGGTCGGCAGATTCCAGAATTTTTCGCATATCCCCCCCCCAAGTTCCCTTTGGCCAGTTAAAGGGTTGGAATTCCCAGTGGTTTTCTACATATCGTTTAGCCAGCTTAAACCTCACTCCTTCTCGAGGGGCACGATTGAGGTGGGTAATTAAAACCCGGGGATTTTGTTTTCGTACCTGGTATAGCTTGTCTAAGATTTGAGATGCTACAATTCCGGAACCCCGGATTACAACGGTGCCGCCATTGCGTTCTAATGACTCATAGATATGATCGTGCTTTTCATATCCGTGGACAACAGACTTGAAATCACCATAGGTAAGCCGATAGGTCTGCAAGTCATCCAACAGTTTAATGGCAGGGTACCCGGTACACAAATGTACATACTTTGCCAGTAAGTAGCCATGGTCTGAGGGACCATCCGGTCTTGTGGACGAATAGGCAATAATATAGCGTCCATCAGTAGTCTTACGAATATGACGAACACTGGCATAGCGCCACATATCATCCCAACCTATTCGTACAGCCTCCCGGTCCATTGAATCAAATACATCCCTACCTCGGGGAGTATAGGTATCTGCAAAAACAGGTTCCGCAAAAACCTGCCAGAGAAACCCAAGTGCGGCAGGTAATTGACCGCTGAAAAAAGACCGCCAGGCATCCCGTAAGGCATACCCGGGCCAACCCCAAATATTATCAGGACAAGAGTCAGACCCAGAACGGATTCTCTTGTGTCGATAAATTTGACAATTCCGCAGTAACATTTCATAACGGGCGTAGGGCTTTGGCTGCAATCCTAAGACAGTAACTTGCTCCTTTTTGACCCCACCGATGCGGATATGATCCACCCAAACAAAGCTGCCAATCCCCCCACCAATAGCGGCATAGTCGGTTGTTCTCAGCATGGTAGTTGGTAAATTATTGACGTTCACCTGTTGTGCCGCCAAAAATTCTGGGGGGGGGAATGATGCTTGGGGGGTAGCAGATTGAACGGGTGGGATGGATTCAGGTTCGAGGTCGTCAGAGTCGGGATGGAAAATGATGGTGGATGGAGGGGGGACTGGACTTCCTCCAAGGGCTGACGAAGGAACGGGAGGATGAATGATTGTGCCATTAATCAGTTCGGGTTGCCCAATTAATGTACCATTTGATTCAATGGGAGTCACAACAGTACCCCCATCACCAGGTTGTTCAACTTGGGTGCCAATAGCAGATTCTGGTATCTGGACAATGACTGTAAAGTCATAGTTGCCAATCTTAAGAATACCGCCACTGGTGAGGGAATGGCGACTTCGTTGCACCCGTACCCCATCCACTGAAGTCCCATTGGTGCTAAAATCTTCCACTATCAACTGTCCGTCAACTTCACTGAGGAGGGCATGGTACCGGGAGATTTTTTTGTTGGCATCAAATAATTGAAATGGGGTGACTGGTTGCCCATCTATGTCAACCGGTAAATCTTTTATTTCCCGTCCAAAGGCAATGGGTAAGGTCAGGGTCTGGTGCTGTTGTTCAGCAGTAATGGGATCATCCCAAGTAAATTGAACTTCCATGGATACAAAATAGTATGGTTGCAAAGGTTACTTTAGTGTGGAAAGATGTATTAGCCGAAAAAAGGAATGGTGGAGATTCAATAACGGATATAAAAAATGTTTCACCTTTTTTCATTGAATTGGATTCACATAAGTCGGTTTAAGAACCAAGTGACCACAGTAAGGACAATTACTTCCCGTAAATTCCAGGGGTAATTCGTGGGGTGTGCGTAAATTATTGCATTTGAGAATATAAACCGGAGCTGGTTTGACCGGTGCTTTGGCTTGGGTAGTTTGAATCGCTTTAAGGGTAATGGTTAACTTGCCCACTTGAACTTGGGTTCCCACTTGAACCGGAACCTCCTGTTCCATAATTAACTGTCCGTCAACAATGGCAGGATTGCGTTTTTCAGGAGGATTGGTTTTGGTTAGGTTACGCAAATAAAAAATGCCCACATCTGGTTGAAATATCTCCAGATGTAACCGGGATACTGTTTTTTCAGATTGGGGCAAAGCTAAATCACATTGTTGATCGTCCCGACCGATACGAATAGCATGGGGATTTTTGGTTTTGCCATCCATATGAATTTTGACAGAACGCAGTTGTTCGTTTTCAATCCATTCAAAAGTTATGCTATACATGGTGATGCAAACTCAAACCAGTTTTTCTTATTTCAATGGTGTTTAGAGGCTGAAGTCTTCTTCATATTATGGTTACGATCAGAGTGGCGATGAAACAATACCAATTGACTAGGAAATCGTACCACATTAATATTTTAGAAATAAGTTAACCCAAGTTAAGTTTAGTAACAAGTTTGGGACGAAGTTTAATCTCGGGAAGGGGAAAAGTTGAATCATCCCCTTATTTTTGGGTTGGACGGTGATAAGCACCACCACCACAAAGCTCAGGAAATACTGTCCTGAACAATCCTACCCAAACCCACCGGTCAGACCGCTCCCTGGTCACCCATATACTTCTTAACCTCAGTCAGTAATGCACCGATAAAGGTTATGAGGTGCTATATTCAAGACCAGGAAAAGCCGCCCTAAAACAACGGGGCTTGTATCCCATTATTTTTGGTCAAAGGGATTTTTGATGAACATATGTTACATTTATAATGGGCTTGTAACAATCAATGGTGCGTTCCTATCAGATACAATATATCTGGACGGTTCCCTTCTCAATAATTAAGGTTAACTGATGGTCAACCCTAAGGATTTAAGAGGATTTCCTCGGATACGGTTTGGGACCGCTAAATCCAACCCGGTTTCCCCCCCACCCATTAGTGTCCCTACCAGCCATCCACCCCGGACTATGGGATGGATTGGTTTATTATTTGGATTGACTGGAACAGCCGTCTTGTCAGCCACCGCTGGGGCATTGCTGGCAGTTTCCCTTGCCAGTACCCCTTTAATGCAGCGTCAACTCACATCCCAAGAGTCTTCTGTATTTAACCAGGGTACTCGTATGACTGGTGCGGCGAACCTGAGTTTTCCCGACCTGACTCGCCCGGTGAATATATTAATTTTAGGGATTAAAGTACTTAGTACTGAGGTTGGCAATCCCCCTCCTGAAACAAAAGGATTAAGCTATCAAGCCACGATTAACTCCGTAGAAGGGTTATCCGATGTGATCTTATTGCTTCGGTTTGACCCTAAAAATCACCGACTGGTCATACTTTCCATTCCACGAGATACTCGGGTTAACATTATGGGCTATGGCATTGATAAACTCAATGCTGCTAATGTTTATGGCGGTCCCGCCCTTAGTGCCACTACCACGAGTCAATTACTAGGGGATATCACCATTGACCGCTATGTGCGTATTAATGTCCAAGGGGTAGAAAAATTAGTGAATGCCCTAGGGGGGATCACTGTACTCGTCCCCAAGGACCTAAAGTATCGGGATGACAGTCAACGGTTCTATGTAGACTTAAAGGCGGGTCGGCAGCATCTCAATGGAGATCAGGCACTCCAACTGCTTCGATTCCGATATGATGGTTATGGAGATATTGGACGTATCCAACGACAGCAATTGGTGATGCGTGCATTGGCGGAGCAAAGTCTAACCCCTGCAATCTTACCTAAAATTCCGGCTCTCCTTTCAGTGGTTCAGTCCCACATTGATACCAACCTTAGCGTGGAAGAATTACTTGCCCTAGTAGGCTTTACCACCCAACTAAACCAATCAAATACTGAACTCTTGATGCTACCTGGTGATTTTGGGAATGGTGGCTCTAGAAACCAAATTAGTTACTGGATTCCCGATCATTCCCGCATCACCAATTTAATTGCTCGATACTTTGACCAGGGATTCGAAACAACAATCAGCAAGAATGGAGGTGACCTAAAAATTGCATTACAAGATAGTTTAGGACAAAAGCAACCATTACAGAAACTCCGATTTATCCTGATGCAATCCGGATTTAGCACCGTGTATTCCGACACGGGATGGACTGAACCATTATTGGTAACCCGCATTATTGCCCAGCGGGGTAATGTGGAAGATGCGGCAAGGGTTAGACGTCAACTGGGTTTTGGTGAGATACGCACTGAAAGTACGGGTAATCTGAATTCAGATGTCACCATTCAAATTGGGCAAGATTGGTTACGGCATCTCCATCAATTCAACAATTAAGGAATAAACCCATATGGATATTTTAGAAGGGATACAAATGGCGACCAAAACTCTGGTGGCAAACAAACTACGTAGTACCCTTACCATGCTGGGAATTATTATTGGAAACGCGTCTGTTATTGCGATGATTGGCATTGGTCAGGGAGCGCAGCGATTAGCATCGGAACAGTTTGAGTCCCTTGGCTCTAATGTGTTGTTTGTCATCCCTGGAACGCGCAGTGCCCGTGGTACCACCACCCTAAATCCACCCCGAACTTTGGTACTCAGTGATGCGGAGGCGATCGCCAACCAAGTACCAACAGTGGAGAAGGTTGCGCCACAAATCAGTGCTCGGCAATTAGTTCGGTATGGAAATCGCAATCAAGATTCCTTAATCATTGGTGTTACCCCCAATTATTCAGTAGTCCGTAGTTTTGATACAGCTGTTGGACGATATATCAACGACCTAGATGTAAAGCGCACGGATCGGGTTGCAGCACTAGGACCAGACTTAGCTGAAAAGTTGTTTGATTGTAATTTTGAACAGGATTACTGTAAAGCGGTTTTAGGTCAACAGGTGCGAATTCGGAATCTTAGTTTTTTGGTGATAGGAATCATGGAACCCAAGGGAGCTTTTTTGGGAACCAACCAAGATGAGTCGGTTTTTATCCCGTTGTCTACCATGGCTAACCGCATTGTGGGACGCACCTCTCCTTTTGGAACCCAGTTATCGTTTATTTCTGCCGCTGCGGTGGATGATAAAAGTGTCCAAGCAGCTCAATTTCAAATCACCAACTTACTCCGTCAACGACATAAGATTGTATGTGATCAGAATGGTTGTAAAGATGACTTCAGTGTGGAAAGCCAAAAAGATGCCTTAGAAATTGTAAATACCATTACAGGTGGATTGACCATTATGTTGGGGGCGATCGCAGGCATCTCCCTTTTTGTAGGTGGCATTGGCATCATGAATATTATGTTAGTGTCAGTCACAGAGCGCACTGGAGAAATTGGATTACGGAAAGCCTTAGGAGCAACTCAACATGACGTATTAGTTCAATTTATCATTGAAGCAGTCATTCTATCGTCAGCCGGTGGCATCCTGGGCACCCTCATTGGCATATCTGGCATTACATTGGTGGCAGTTCTATCTCCCCTCAAAGCAGGTATCTCTCCCATTGCCATTTTGGCAGCTGTGAGTATTTCCGGCGGGATTGGTCTTTTCTTTGGTGTTATTCCTGCCCGTCGAGCAGCCCTGTTAGACCCCATTGTGGCGTTGCGCAGTGTTTAACGGGGGGGAAAACCTTATTTGGTTTTTTTACCCCAAATCCACAAAAAATTTGAAGCCATACTCCAAACCACAGAGCAGGCGGTTGCCAACACGGAGGCAATTAAATAATGGACTCCTAATTTTGGGAACAAATTTACCGTACTCCACCAAATCAAAAAACTACCGAGGGATGCCAGATGATATTGCCACAATCGATACCAGGTGGGAGTGGGATGGTGAAATACCCATCGATCATTGACTAAAAACCGGACTACCGTATTCAACTCTGCCGCAATGAGAGTGGCAACGGGTAATGGAAATCGGATGATTTCTACCAAACCGTAGAGTAGTAAAATGTTAATTCCGGTAAACAGTAATCCCACAATCCACCACCGCACTAAGGTGTTACCGATACAATATTGATAGAAAGACCGGAATAAACGTTTATTTCGTTGCAGCATTGAGATTGAGTTAAAGAATGAGCTAAATGTTAAATGGTTAGATGCCCACACCATGACTTCTAAGGAAACCAGTATATCCCAAACATCCCAACGGTTATCTACATTAACTGCTTGGGCGTTTATGACCCCCGCACTGATTTTATTCAGTTTTTTTATCCTATGGCCAATGGGCAACCTAGTTTACCTGAGTTTTACCAGTGGTAGTTTTACCCGGGAAGGTGTGCGTTGGATCGGGTTGCAAAATTATATTCGATTAATTCATGATGGTGACTTTGGGCAAGTGGTGAGTAATACGATTTACTTTACCATTGCTACTGTTATTCCCAGTGTTATCCTTCCCCTGGGATTGGCAATTTTATTGAATCAAAATTTGGTATTACAAAAATTAAAGTTGCAAGGATTATTCCGTACTGCCTTCTTCATTCCCTCAATTACATCCCTAGTTGCAACAGGTTTAGGATTTCGTTGGTTATTTCAAACCAATGGTCCAGTAAATACATTCATAGAAAATATAGGAGTTGCTGCCGTTCCATGGCTAAGTAGCACGGTCTGGGCAATGCCAATTTTAATTCTATTTAGTATTTGGAAGCAATTAGGATTTAACTTGGTGGTATTTTTAGCAGGATTACAAATTATCCCTGCTACCCTTTATGAAGCCGCTGAAATTGATGGAGCTAATGGTTGGGATCAGTTTTGGTGCATTACTCTCCCTAGCTTACGCCCCACAGTAATCTTTGCCATCATTACTACTTCAATTTTCACCCTCCGTAGTTTTGAGCAAGTCTATGTAATAACTGGGGGCGGACCCTTAAATTCAACAAATTTATTGGTTTATTATATTTATAATCAGGCATTTGGACAATTTGACTTTGGCTATGCGGCGGCAGCAGCAACCAGCCTATTACTGGTGGCTTTCGCATTAGTTTACTGCCAACTACGGTTTGGCAATTTGGCCGAACAACCCGATGAGAGGGTTTAAGCGGTTGCCAACTGAGGAACCGCTGGCTTACTGGCGCGAATGCCAGCGATGGCCGCAGCATAGTCACTGGTATTAAATACGGCTGAACCGGCAACCACCACATTAGCCCCAGCCTCAACTACCTGCCATGTGTTTCCTGCCTTAAGTCCGCCGTCTACTTCAATCCAAGGATTCAGTCCTCGCTGTTCACACCAGTGGCGTAATTTCCTGATTTTGGGGACAACCCCGGGGATAAAGCTCTGCCCACCAAATCCAGGGTTAACACTCATAATCAAAATCAAATCGCATAATTCTAACACATACTCAATCAATTCCAACGGGGTGGATGGATTGAGGACAACCCCAGCTTTTTTACCCAATTCTTTGATTTGTCCTAGGGTACGATGGAGGTGGGGAGAAGCATTATGTTCAGCGTGGACTGAAATAATATCAGCTCCTGCCTTGGCAAAATCTGCTACATATTTTTCGGGTTCCACAATCATTAAATGAACATCAAGGGGCTTCTGAGTATGGGGGCGCACTGCATCCACAATTAATGGACCAATGGTAATATTAGGAACAAAACGTCCATCCATTACATCCACATGAATCCAATCGGCACCGGCTGCATCCACAGTACGGATTTCTTCTCCTAACCGGCTAAAATCAGCGGATAGGATTGAGGGTGCAATTAAAACAGATTGATGATCAACATTAAAATTCATATTTTTAGTGAGGTTACTATTTTTTTATAACTGGCACTATTACTTTAACAAAACTTGTCCCCTAGTTTCTGGGATATTTTTGATTTATGGGTTTGATATGTGCAACCACCTTAATGGTAAAGCGTAGAGTTCATGACTAAAAACTGGATAACCTTAGGTATGTGGGGTGGCATGGTTGGAGTGACCACCCTCGCGGTGTATGCCTACGGATTTACCCCTGATACATCCACTGGTACGAATGGAATTGATGGGTTACGGTTACATGGGGAGCTCTATGGTCTTAAGGGACGTAAAATTGCCCTTGGACAGTTGGAAATTGGCAGACCAGGGAAGTATGGTTTAGACAAGGCAGCCTCCCGTCACAAATTAACCCAAATTCGTCAGGTCTTTTTTCAAACTCGTCCGGCTCAATCCAATGGGAATGTAGACCCCCATGCCCATGGGGTAGCCAGCATCATGGTTGGGAATACTAAATTATTTCAAGGGGTTGCTCCAGAGGCACGGTTATATTCAACGGCGATGGGAGTTATCCGACGTAATGGTCAGCCCTTAGAGTGTCTAGCTTCTCAACATTTGGCGATGCAAAATGGGGGAGATGTTCGAGCGATCAATTTTAGTTTTGGTGAATCCTTACGGTATGATTCTCGACCCAACGCCCGATTAGATGGTAATGCCCTTTTGACCCAGTGCATTGATTGGTCTTCCCGGGTACATCGCGTGGTATATGTGGTGGCTGGTAACCAGGGAAAAGGGGGAATCCCTATCCCGACAGATAATTTTAATGGGCTAAATGTAGCGTTTTCAACCCAGCAAGACGGGGTGTTTACCCAAGTTGCCTCTGCCAACTTGGGGGGTGACCCGGTTGAGGATGCTCAGAAAGGGTTGGAATCCAACTTGGATGCAAGAAGTTCAGTATCCTTACTGGCTCCCGGAGATGATGTGGTGATTATGAAGTTGACGGGGGGATTGGGCACGGTCAGCGGCACGAGCTTTGCCGCCCCCCATGTGACTGGCACGGTTGCTTTGTTACAGGAATTAGGCGATCGCCAATTATCTCAACAATTCAATGTTTCCATAGGTAAGAAAACTGCTACCCCCCCGTCTCCTGCTCCCCAATGGAGCTTAGATTCACGCAACCCGGAAGTCATGAAAGCAGTTTTACTCAACTCGGCTGACAAATTAAAAGATAACGGAGATGGGTTACGGTTAGGGATGAGCCGAACCATTGTAGATAAATCCGGGGCAAATTGGTTTGCCAGCCCAGTATATCGCAACCCTGAAATTCCCTTACATCCCCAGATGGGAGCTGGACAATTAAATGCCTATCGGGCATATCACCAATTCCAAGCGGGACAATGGCAGCGGTCTGCTCCGGTAGCCATGGTGGGATGGAACTATGACACCATAGGGACTAAGGGTTCCCCCGCTGGACCTATTCATGAATATGAACTTCGGCAACCACTGCGTCAAGGTAGCTTTATTTCAATTACCTTAACCTGGAATCGCCGTGTTGAATTAAATGATACCAATCACAACCAACGCTATGACCTGGGGGAAGGTTTTCGCGATCGGGGACTCAACAACCTTAACCTTTACCTGATGCGGACTGGCGAGACTAATATTAATGCTGCCCTATGGTCATCCACCAGTAAAGTAGACAGTGTAGAGCATATTTTTTACCAAATCCCCACTTCAGATCATTACAAAATCAGAGTTGAATACCAAGGACAAGTTAATGAGCCCACTCAACCCTATGCCATCGCATGGTGGGGTGTTCCGGTTAATTAAAGGATTCTAAAAACACCTGTACTCTGCCATCATTGGCTAACACCAGTCGGAGCATTGGTCTCTTACTCCCCTCTAACGGGGAGACAAACGGATCACCTACCAACGGGATGCCAGTGCGGTCTACAAAGGCACCAGCCGCATCCCCCAGTGGAATAATCTGACTCACTGAGCCATCACTACTGAGTAATAAGCGATATTCAAGAGTTTGGGTCAGGGTATTGGGAGGGCTCCAACGTTGTTCAAAGTAAGAGCGAACCTCAGCTACCTGGGGAATTGTATCAAAGGCTGTGGTTGGTTTACGGGAACCCTTGCGATTAACAGTTGAATTAGGATTAAATTGATTATTGACCCCTGCAAGGGGGATGGCAGCCAGTTTAGGGGTGGTTTGGGGAACCACTGGCAGCGGTTCTGGTATGGATAGGGTGGGAGGGGGAAGTAGGTTGATGGGCGGCGGCGGTGGTAAGGTAATCATGTCAGGGGGAAGCTGACTGGATGGATAGGGATTAAGATTACTATCCAATGCTTGAACATCCATAGAACTAGGAGATGGGCTGGGAGCGGTGGCAGACAACGTAGGGTCAACCATGGGGCTGGTTGCTGGTTGGGAAGAAGAAAAGGGCTGGATTAGGGATGTTTGTTGATCTAGACTACTGGCTCCTAGGCTACTTTTAGGTAAATTCCCACTTGCTGAATTCGCTACGGGCGAACCATCAAATAATTTTATTGTAGAAGTGGCTAATCCCAAGGTTAATACTGCCAATGCGGCTATCTGTCCCCAATTTTGGTTCCATCCACTGGAACGGGGGGGTGGAGAAAGAACCAGTGCTTCTTCGGTATGTTGGGTCAATGCTGAAGCTAAATCAAACAACTGTAGGGTAGACAATTGTACTTGGGTTGGAACAGGGGTTAAGTCTCCTAGACATAGCTGATGAGTGAGGAAGTCACTGGAATATAGCCTTAGGTTGAAACGGGATGGCGTTGCAGAAAGGGAAGGAATTCTAAGTTCTTCAAGTTTAGAAGACCATGTCCCCACCAGGGACAGAAATGGATCTTCTGTTTTTTGGGGAGGGGCATAACCCAGACTTGGGTCATCTTTTAATGGATTTAGCCTTTTTTGAATGTAGTGTTCTACAGTGACTTGTAATTGATTCAATTGCTGAAGATTCCCCTCAATGGTTAGATGGTCATCCTTTGGCAGTCGAGGGTCATCGAAATTCAATCGAAATAATAATGGCTTTACCGAACCATGATTCACCGAACGGAATAGGGGAGAAGCCTTTCCTAAAATTTCTAAGGTGCAAGTGGGCAAACTATAACGATGAATGATTGATGACATGGTAGGAATGGGGTAAACAATAGGAACAACAAATAAACCCTAATTTTTCAAACATAATTCAGTAGTGACGACTATTAATATTCTTCAGTGATTGCGTAACCATGAATCATTGCCCGTTCTAATAATGTGAACCACAACCGTCTAACACCTCCCGCTCCACTGTAAAATAATAGATCAATCAAAAGTTTAAGTGCAAGGAAGGTTATTTGTTGGGAGGGAATGATGTTTCCGTCATTCATGGAAACCTGATAGGCATTGGAAAATGCATCGATATAATTACCTAAAAGGGCAGTACGATGAGGGGATTGGTTTTGAATCCTCACCTGTTCTAATAGTCCCACAGCACGTCGAATGAATTCCTGATGTTCTCTGGCTAGGTGACACACAATTAAAACTAGGGAGCGAACCTCATCGATATCTAGGGATTTACGCCCTCCTTGTCCTTTACTCACGGGGCTAGATTGTTGGTATCGAAGGGAACCAATTGGGGTAGATACCATTCCAGTCAAGTTTAAGGCTTCAACTGCACTTAAATACTCATTCTGGTTAGTACCAGTCAACGTTTCAAAAGATATTACAATCAAATCCAACTGAGCCGCTATGTCATCGAGTTGTTGGGTATGATTGAGTACAGGATGGGCTAGAACGTCGGGAAATCGAAATTCTGTAGGATGGTTGATGGATGGGGTCATAAATTAACCTGGATGATAGTAGGTACAGTAATTTTCTGATTTTGATCGAAAGTAAAAAGTTCCTCATTGAACGGAGACCAGTTGTTATCTAAAAAATGACTCTCATCCTTCATCCTTTCTTCCCTTAGGCAAAATGAATGCTGGAGATTTACCACCCTGAAAGTAAACCCCTACTGTTCCTTTATCATCTTAATCCTGGTTCAACTCATGGTGCAACTGGGTAGAGCTAAGTCAATGATTATATTAAAACCAACCGGATTCCACTTTACCCATGCTGCCTTGGCTCCAACCCCTCAAAAGCCCCTCTTCCCAATAAAAAACATCTTATATGGAGACTGAATAAGGTTTCTTAAAGCAAAACGCACCATCCTTTAGAAGATTCTGAGGATCTAGGTATTTTCTGACCATAGTAATTCTAATCTGCACCCATTCATTATGATCCTCCCAACTTTCGACCAATTTACACAACTATCTCACTATGGTAATTTTATTCCCGTCTATCAGGAATGGGTTGCAGATTTAGACACACCCGTATCTGCATGGTATCGGGTATGTGCCGATGAACCCTATAGTTTCTTGTTGGAATCAGTTGAGGGGGGTGAACGAATTGGCCGCTATAGTTTCTTAGGGAGTAACCCCCTATGGGTATTAGAAAGTCGTGGTCACGTCACCACTCAAACGTACCGAAATGGGAAAACCCACTCATTTACTGGTGACCCTTTTACCATTGTAAACCAATGCTTAAAACCCTATATACCAGTAAAATTACCCGAGTTGCCGAAAGGAATTGGGGGCTTGTTTGGTTTTTGGGGATATGAATTAATTCATTGGATCGAACCCCGTGTTCCTATCTATCCAATTAACTTAGATGATTTGCCAGATGGATTATGGATGCAGGTGGATCATTTAGTCATATTCGATCAAGTCAAACGCAAGATTTGGGCGATCGCCTATGGAGACCTTCAACAGTTCCATGGAGACCTGCGCCTAGCCTATGAGTCGGCTTGTGAGCGGGTCTGCCAATTGTTAGAAAAACTTCAATCTCCCTTATCCCCCCATGCCAGTCGATTACCCTGGACTGTTTCCCATAGTTCTTCCCATCAATCAATTCAGTTGCCAGACCTGAACTATGAAAGTAATTCCAGTCGCCAACAGTACTGCAACAATGTAATGAAAGCGAAGGAATACATCCGGGCAGGTGACATTTTCCAGGTGGTGGTCTCTCAACGATTAACCACCCGTTATGTGGGGGACCCATTTGCGCTTTACCGTTCGTTGCGATTGATTAATCCATCCCCCTATATGGCTTATTTTAATTTTGGTAATTGGCAAATTATTGGTTCCAGCCCGGAAGTGATGGTTAAAGCGGAGTGTAACCATAATCCCAACAACGGGATGCTAGCCACAGTTCGTCCCATTGCAGGTACCCGTCGCCGTGGAGATACACCGGTTAATGATTTAGCACTAGAACGTGATTTATTGCAAGACCCTAAGGAAACATCAGAACATATTATGTTAGTTGATCTAGGACGCAATGACCTGGGTCGGGTTTGTAATCCCGGAAGTGTAAAAGTGGATGAACTCATGATCGTTGAACGTTACTCCCATGTGATGCATATTGTGAGTAATGTGGTAGGAGAACTCATGCCCACTAAAACTGCCTGGGACTTGTTCAAAGCTTGTTTCCCAGCCGGAACAGTTAGCGGCGCCCCCAAAATCCGAGCAATGGAAATCATCCATGAATTGGAACCCACCCGTCGGGGTCCCTATTCGGGTGCCTACGGATTTTATGACTTTGAAGGACAACTGAATACTGCGATCGCCATTCGTACCATGGTTGTTCGTTGTCAATGGGATGGATCACACCAAGTTAGTGTACAAGCGGGGGCTGGTTTAGTGTCTGATTCTGACCCTGAAAAAGAATACGAAGAAACGATGAATAAAGCCCGAGGGATGCTGGAGGCAATTCGTCGCCTTGGTCACCATTAGTGAATTTCAACTAGTGAATTTCAACTATTTGTTTAACCCCAACGGGTGCAAAATTGGCATATTCTCAACCCGAACTCAACTGATCGAGGTTGGTGGCAAGCCATCAAAAAAATTAGAGATTAATATCTCGGTTTTTTTATCTAACCTTTCCCAATCTACCTCCCCTTGACTATCCAATAAATAAGTATCAACCCGGACTAGGGGATGGGGTTCCTGGGAATCAAGGGCATACTCAAGGAAACAAACCTGATAACAAAGCTCCCATAAAGATACCTCCACCCGCTGCTCCCCATTTTCTAGGCTTAAAACATAATTTGGATAGGATTGGGGTAGTTTATTCAACTCCTTGGCAATTATTGCCGCCCTTGCCCCCTTCGTTTTCTTTAACTCCGTTTGTAATCGAACTACTTTTTTTTGGATTTTTGGGGATGTTCCCTCTGGCCATAGGGTCACCGTTTGATAATTGCCTTGCCAAGAAGAGTTTTCTAAATATTTCCCCAGTTTGTCAATCACTCGAATTAAAGCGGGTTGCATTAAGATTTCAGCTTGCTTCCAAGCAGTGGAATCAATGAATTTGGGTATTCTATTCATCATTATTCCACCCTAGAAACAGAACAATAAAAAAGCTCCATTGCCACATATAGTTGTGAATTATCCCCCCTATTCTCACTCTGAACTACTCACTCTGAACTACTCACTCTGAACTACTCACTATGAACTACTCACTGAGCAATCGCTTTCAGGGAACATTCTGGGGTGTAACCATTGCCCACCAACTCCCATCATCTCAAATTCCCAGGTATCCCTTTGAGTCTGACAGACAAGCCATAACCCAAGGTATAGAGTGGATCTATCAGTCTGCCTGTAACCCGATACCCAAAGGCGAACCACCCCATAAGAGGTGGATTCATCTACCTGGACAACAATCATTAATTGCCCTACTTCCCCTCTGGCTATACAACGGTTCCCAGTCATTCGGTATCAGTCCCCATTTTCATCATATCCCCCTTCCCCCTTCTACAGACCATTACAATGAAGAAGTCAGCCCTCTGACGTTGGGGCAATTCAGCGACATTATCACATCCGTTCTTACTCAATTACTTCAACCTTCCCTATCCGTTGCCAACGTAATGAATGCCTTAGAGGCAAGTTGCTCTTCCTTAATACCCACTAATAAACCATTGCAATCCTTCCGCAATAGGCTACACCATCCAACCAGTTTATCCACCATAATTGATGAACTCACTACTGATACCGTTCTACCACCAGCTATTGTGGCATTATTACTTGGGCTGTATTACAGTATTAGCCTACAGAGCCAGGCTCGTCTCGCCCTCCAACGAGCATGTTTCAATTCTCCCAGTCCCCAGTTAACAACTTTATTAACCGCTATTATTTTAGGGGCGAGTCAAGGGAGTTATTGTTTTCCATGTGCTTGGAAGTATCATGATTCCCTGGGAAAAAATTGGCAGAACCTCACCATTCGGTTAATGGCAATTTGGAGTGGAGTCTACCAAGTCGAAGTTGAGAGCCTCCGTCTTTCAAGCGGAGGGTGAAAACGAGAAGGAAGTTTCTTCAGAGAAGGAAATTCTTCTTTCAATAAAGACCTCGTTTGTTGATACTGATTTCCTACCGACGTTCGGTGAAAAACCCCACTGGTGGCAACCTTCAGGTAAACGGGTGAAACGTGGACAATATAAAACCGCCCAAGGCTTTCTGATGAATTCAGATTGCAATGGAGCGGCAAATAGTATTAGAAAAGTAGCGACACAGCTTGGGATTTCCCTCGCTAAGGTCGGTAGGGCAGCCTTGAACCTGCCGAAACGATAGGATCTGTTTAGTTCTCTAAAGAGATCATACCGTCAGCGTTGCGAAGCACATCTTCATACTGGGTAG
>Ga0172373_10006142_pt1 | contig 16088 bp, 7 predicted proteins | sample Lak10m_2_FD_114546 | JGI IMG/M metagenome (GOLD analysis project Ga0172373, IMG submission 114546) | Freshwater microbial communities from Kabuno Bay, South-Kivu, Congo - kab_092012_10m | ecosystem: Environmental > Aquatic > Freshwater > Lake | place: Democratic Republic of the Congo: South-Kivu...
CACCTTCTTTGCTGTCATCTACAGCGACAGGTTTGAACGGCGGATAATCGACGATGACGGTTGCAGCATTTGAAGAAGCTCCAGCGAAGTCTTTGACGATATAGCTGATAGGCGTGGGGTCATTGATAAAACCCGGCAGCGGTGTAAAGGTAATGGCGCCTGTGCTCGGATTCACTGACCAGGTGCCTTCACCAGAAACGACTAACGGTTCCGGGGTTGTTGGTGCCGACTATTTTGACGGTGCTTGGATCCAGATTGTTTTCCGTATCCGTGTCATTGCTAAGTACATTCAGTGTGACGGGTTGACCTAGTGCCCCAAAGCTGTTGTCATCTTTAGCAACGGGGGGGGTATTTGTGATCGTAATGCTTGCTGTGGCTGGGGTAGCATCCACTGCACCTTCGTTATCGGTTACGGTAAACGTAAAGGTACTGATGCCTGCATAGGTACCACTGGGATCAAACTTTAAGTTGGCTGCTTCAGTCGGTGTTAGCACCTGATTCAGACTGACAGCAGTCACGCCGTCGGCCAGAAATAGTCTGCCTTGCGCGGGGGCTGGCAAGCTGGTGATGGTGATCGAGGCTACCGTGCCGTCGACGTCCGTGCCTGTTAACAGGTCAATACTGGTTGGGCCCGCACTGGCCGGAATAGGCGCAGTGTTGGTCATATCGATAGCGACGGGGGGATCGTTAGTGGCGACTAGGGTAATGGTGCCGTTGATGGTAGCTGCCGACAATGCTGCCGGGCCACCGGCGTTGCCGCCCAGTTGCAGATTATTGCCATCTGTAACCACTATTGAGTAATTCCGGGTGGTATCGGTATTGAAAACAGTCGGGTTGTCGCTGGTATTTTTATATTTAATGGCTGCCAGTATGCTTTCGACTTCGCTCAGGATGGTGTCGTTATCCAGATTAATCACCAACGGCGTATTGCCGGTACCGCCGCTGCTAGTGACACCGCTGGGTAATGAGCCGTTGATTTGCAGAATGTCTCCCGCTATGCCATCACTCAGCGTAATCGTGATCTTGCCCGCGCCAAAAATATTGGCATTCAGTCCGGCGGTGGAGGCCAGGTCAAGATCGGCGACGCTGCCAATGTTAAGCAGGTTGACGGGATCGATCGATGTAGCGCTGCCTGTTAAGGCGTTTTCGGTAGCGGTCGGGTTACTGGCTGTGTGAGTCAGGGTAGGGGCATCGTTTTGCTTTAATACCAGGGTATTTAAGGTAACGGTTTGCGACCAGGTGTCAGTTTGAGTCATGTTGGTACTAATATCGCTGCCAGCATTGAAGGCTTGACTCGAATCGGCGACGCGAATCACCAGATTGCCCGGAGTACCATTGAAGTTGGCGACATTCGGCAAAAACCGCAATTGCGCTGTGGTCGGCAAAATCAGCGCGGATGCATCGCCAGGTGCTGCCCCGCCACTACCAATATCCACCCAGCCGCTGCCCGTGTTGTATTGCCAGACACCTTGAGTCGTCGAGTTGGCCAAGTTGCCAACAATCGCAATGCCGCCGAAAGCGCTGGACGCATTGCCGCCACCGGTAATGCTGAGCCGGTTGTCGGTGACATCAGAGTAGCCAAATCCCAGGCTGGAAACTCTGGCGCCCGGCGGATTACTCTGATCTTCTGTAGTGGCGGTTAATGTGGTGTTGCTGGCGGTGGGCCGGTCGTTGACATTGCTGACGCTGGTATTCAGCGTCACAGCATTGCTGCTGTTGCTATAGCGCGTGGTTCCACCGGATAGGGTGCTGTCATTTGAAACGTTAGCGGTACTGCCTGTGGTCAGGGCGCCTGAAGAATCATCGACCAAACGCACGCTCAAATTGCCCGGTGTGCCATGAAAATTTGCTGCCGGCACAAAACGCAATGAATCCGTGGCTTTCAGCAACAAGGCGCTGGAGGTGCTTACCGTAGGTAAATTAGTCCAATTATTGCCGTCGCTGGAATATTGCCAACGTCCTTGGGTACTTATGGCATTGTTGGTGGTAATGGCAATCCCGGCAAAATTATTCGGTGTAGAGCCATTGGTAATGCCGTCTCGCGCATCATTAAATTTACTGCCAAAAAGGTTGGCTACTATATCGCCGGGTGGTGTATTGCCGACACCGCCCGACACATCTTCAAATACTGCGGGTAGGGTGACGGGATTGGCATCGGTGCGAATGGGTGCGTCATTGACCGGGTTGACTGTCACGCTAATCGTGCGAGTGGTCAATAAGGCTGCACTAGAGCCGTCAAAATAAGCGTAGTCACCCGGGTTGGTTGTCGGGTCGTTACTGTCGCCGGTGAGCAAGGCAGGACGCAAACCGGTATTGCCGTTGTCATTCACGGTGACGGTGACATTGAAATTGCCATTCCAGTCAGCCGTCGCCGGAATGCCGGTTTCATCTGGGAAAGTGACAGTCAAGGCCTGTAAACGCGCATTGATTTGTGCTTCGCTGGCACCTGTAATGGTTATCGTGTTGAAGCCTGTGCCGCTGATAGTGCCACCGCTGCCGCCAACTGCACTGATGATGCCTTGGCTGACGCTCACCGTAGCAGACAGGTTGGTGGCGCCATTGTCATCATAATCGTTAACAGTGAAACCACCCACGGCACTTGTTAAATTGAGTGTGGCTGAGCCTTCGTTCACAGAAATATTGCTGGCGGTAATTTGCGCAGGGTCGTTAATTCCGGAAACAAATACCCTGACGGTATTGCTGGCTGTGTTGTTGCCATCGACACCCGTGCCTTCCTTGCCGTTGCCAATGCCACCGCTGTCTTTATTATTGACCGTAACATTCAGTGTGTAAGTCGCATCGGCATTCGAATTAGCTGGCGCATAACTCAAATTGGCCAAGGTGGCATTCACATCCGTTCTGGAACCGGTGATAGTCAATGTTCTACTGCCGCTGCTATAGACAGATGTTGCGCTTCCGGAAGCCGTTGCTGCTAGGTTATCGCCAACAGTCGGTGCTACGATGGTGACCGTATAAAACGCATCTGATGCGCCTTGATTGGTGTCCTTGTTGTCCTGAAAGGAAATGCCTGGAATAGCCACTGAAGTACCTGATGCCATTACGAAGGTACTACCTGGAACCGTCAATACCGGTGCATCGTTGACCGGGATGATACTGATGCTATTGTCTACCGACACGCTATTGCCAGCAGGCACATCGGCATGGCCGAAATCGGTAAACGTGGTGCGCAGATAGAGATTGCCAGTACCTATACCCGTGCCATTAAAATCCGGGGCGTTATCAAACTTCAAACTATTTAATGCAGCTTGCACATTCGTCACCGAACCGGTCAATGTGACGGTGTTACTGCCTGTGCCGCTGGCGGTGACATTGCTCAAACCGGAATAGGTCAACGTGCCTTCGCTGGCAGTGGCTAAAATGGTTCTACTCGCGTCGTTGTATAAGCTAACAGTGACCGTCACATTTTTATCGAAACTGTCAGCGTCGCTGAGGCTGAAGCCAGACAAGGTCAGCAGCGCATCTTCGTTGACCGAATAGCTGGAAGAATTACTGATGGCGGGGATATCGTTGCTGTTGGATGTCTGCAGGGTAATGTCGGTGCTGGCCCGGTTGTTGGTGGCATCAATCGGTGTGCCATCCTGATTGGTAACACCACCATTAGCACCGCTGTCCAGACTGCCAGCATTGTTATAAAGGCGGTCATCTACGACAATATGCAATTTATCACTGCTGCTATCTCTATCCGCAGTATTAGCCACTTGTAAACTGGCTAGAATGGCGTTAATTTCAGCTTTAGTGCCTTGAATCACCAAGGTGTTGCTGTCCTTGCCGGACACAAAATGCCGGTCGGTGCCGCTGCCGGGGGCGGCTGGATCTGCTGCACTGTAGGTGATTTTGCCGCCTGAAATGAGCGCGTTGCTGCTATCCAGGAAGGATACTTCTACCCGCAAAAAGTCGGTTTCGCTACTGCTCAAACTATCCAGATCAAGATCAGCAACACTAATCGTAGGTACGTTCACGTAGCTGCCGCCGCTGGCGGTGACATCCAGATTTGAAACGCTGGCTGTGACGGTGGGTTTGTCGTTACTGGAGAGTATTTCAATGTTGTAACGCGATGCGGTTGGAGGCGAACTTCCCTGAGCGACTGAAGTACTATCGTTGGCAATAAAATCGCCATCACTGACCAAATAGTCAAAGAAATCCGTGCTGGTTTCGGTGCCATTATGCCGATAACTGATTCGTCCTGAATCCAGATCAGCTTGAGTAAAGATAGAACCCGTGGACAAAGGTGTACCGTTTAACAACAGCGTGCCGTTGCTGGGCGCTGTGATTACGCGATATTGCCGTTGTTCGGTTGAGTTGTCGTTATCACCAAAAACCAGATGGGCGACTGAGTCGGCTGGTAAAGTCGGTGAACCTGCGCCTGTAATACCATTGGTGTTTGCGTAACCCAGTGCGCCGCCGATCGTAGCTGTCGAACCTTCGGCAATAGCCCCCGCTTCACCGGTAATCAATTGGGATTTGTGCTGATAAGCCGGTGCATCGTTGATCGGGTAAATCACTACCGGGATCACCAGCGCAGCACCGGTACTGGTCTGGTTGGTGGGGTTACTGGGATCGCTGCCGGTTACACTTTGGTCGTCCAAAGGCACTATTGTGAATTGGTCGGCATAAGACTCTGTACCATCATGCACATAGCTTAACTTGCTCGCAGTCAAATCCGCTTTGGTGATGATGTCGTTAACAGCGACATCAACGCCGTTCAATTGTAATTTGCCATGGGCAGGCAGGGCGGTGACTTTAAAACTCAACTGATTGTCGGTGGCGTAACCGGTTGTGGAATCGGTGGGTGTCGAATTATCCGCATCGGCGATGTTGATATTTTGGGTGGTGATGATTTTGGTCGCCCCCTCATTCAACTTGATTTCATGATCCGTGCTGGCAGTGGGGGTATCGTTTTGGGGTTTTACTTCGATAGTAAAGGTGGTTATGGCCGTCTTGCTTTGGCCATCCGATACATCAAATGTAAATGTGGAATGAAAGTCTTCATTGCCGTCATGTTGGAATTTGACTTTGCCATCTTCCACATCTTTTTGCGTGAAAGAACCTAACAAACTCAACGGGGCGTCATTGAGCAAAATTTGGCCATTCTCGGGTAAGCTCAGCAGGCGATAAGTAAGTTGATCGGCAGTGTTGTCGGGATCAGTGGCGTTCAGTTGTGTCGATGTTAGCAGGAAAGTTTGGCCTTCAGCCATGTCGATAGGTGTTATCGCCAGAGTACCCAAGGCATTTGGAGATTCAAACGGAGGAAAGGGGCCGGTGTTTCCACCGCCAGTGGTAGTACCCTCATAATGAATCTGAAAGGTATTGACTGTCAGTGGTGCATTGGCATCTTCAGAGCCATAAATACCGCCGTCACGCTGATTTGGCAGTAATCTCCGGTCCCCGTCCTTAACAGTAAATTGAAAGTTGGTGTCAAAAGGATGGTTGGTTAGGGAAACAAACTGGATTTTGCCATCAACAATATCTTGTTGAGTAAAAGTGTAACCAATCGGTAAAGCCTTTCCGGAGCCCAATAAAGTCAGATAGCCGCCCGTTGGAATGGCGGTGAGTTCATAAGTCAACCGATTGTCTGGCGATTCGGAGTCAGTGACATTCAACATGGTAGGCGTGAGGGTGACAGTTTCAGCATTCAGCGGCGCTGTCAAACCCGAGTCAGGGCCAAAGGTTACGCCCGTGTTGGTGGTTAAAACCGGGTCATCGTTGTTGGATAGAATGACAAGATTGATGGTTTGCTCGGCACTGGTCGCAGGTGTGCCGGTGCCGCCACCGTCATCAGTGACGGTGATTTTAAAACTGTCGCTGCTGGTTTCCGTACCATTGTGACTATAGGTGAACAAAGCCAGGTTGGCATTGGTGATGACTTGACCAAGCGACACATTGCTACCGTTGTATTGCAATGAGCCATTGGCAGGCAGAGCGGTAATGGTGACATTATGGGTGCCAGTGGCATCATCAGGATCGGTGATGGTCAGATCACCCCGTGCCCCGCCAATGGCGGGAAGAGTTCCGCCTACCAGGCTGACATTGGTTTCGCCTTCAATCAGCGTAATAGTACCGGAGGCGGAAGGCCCTTGATTGACCGGGGTAACATCCACCGTAACGGTCTGATTTTGCAGCAAACCGCCTGCGCCATCATCCACAGTAATTACAAAGGTATCTGTGGTGGTGCTCAAAACTTGAGTGCCTCTGTGTTCGTAGACCAGATTGGCTATGTCACTGACGGCAAACGTCGAACCGATGGATAATTCGTTACCATTGAGTTTGATGACGCCTTGGCTGGGTTGTCCGGAGACCTTGATGATGATCTGGTTTTGCGTGTTATCAGGATCGACAAGGCCAAGGTTGATTTGACTGACGGGGGCACCGGTAGGACCGATGCCAGTCGCTGCAGCAAAGTGTTGGCTGCCGCCTTCTGTAACAGACAAACGCCCTGCACCGCTGGCGGGAGGCGTCAATGTTGGTATGTCATTCTGAGGAGCGATGGAAATGTTTCGGCTCAGTGTGGAAGTGCCCCCGGTGTCATTATTCGTGATGTTGATCGTGAGGCTGTCTGTATCACCAATCTGTGAGGTACTGGTGTAGCTATAAGTCAATCCCTGAATAAAGATCTGGGCGTTAGCTGCGGTTCCGGTAAAGGTAGTCCCGCTTAAGCTGCCTTTGCTAACGCTGGTGGTAACGGTCAAGCTATCAGTTCCCGTGCCGGAAACCGTAATGTTTTGGCCTATCGGCGTATTCGTGGCGTTTTCACCGACCGCTACCGGGATGTTGGGGGTGGTATCAGTGATGGTTGGGGCCGCCAATAATTCATTGTAGTTGTCAATCGTGGTTTGGCTGATCGCCAGTTTTGATTCGATATTGCCGCTCTGGGTTTCCAGCTTCCAGTCACCACCCTGGCTGGCTGCGCCTGTCTCATTGCTGGAAGCGGCCACATCTGCACCAGTCAGTTCTGCTAATCGATTAACCGCCAATAACCCTGCATTGCCAGCGGCAAAGTCACAACCATAGACCAGAATATCCGCATCACTGCTCAAATGTTGACTGATGCTGCGTAAGGATTCTGCATGTTGAGCATTCATACTGTCGACATTCAATACTGCTGAACCCAGGCTGATTTGACCGCTATTACCGTGACTGATCAAGTGGATAGCATCCACATTTTGGTAGGCGGATAAGGTATTGGCGATTTGGCTGACGCCATCGCTTTGCGTATCCAGCAATACCACTTGTGCGTGTGTGTCGATGCCGCTCAACAGGCTTTGATAATCGGCTACTCGGGTGTCAACAAATACAATTTCTTTACGGTCGTTGCTGCTGATTTGCAGATTGGCGAGAGCATTCGCCAGTTCGGTGTGGCTGTCCAGTGTAGTGACCGCTTCGGTATGACCAATCTCAACGGATTCAACGCTGACGATATCGGTTGCACTGTCGCAGGCATGATCAGGTGATTCCGCTTTTGGCGCGGCATCAGTTTGTGCGGCGGGCAGGACGTGATCAACCTGTTGTTGTGCGGTCTGTTGTACTGCAACCTCCGCGCCGGTGGCGACACCTGCTGCATCAAACATGAAACGCGGTTCCAGCGCCAACATCAAGCCAGTGGTACTGGTGCTGTTTTTAGGTTTGTTAGGTGTATGCAGTGTCATGGAAAATCCGTCAATCTTGAATGTCGAATTAAAGTCGTAAGATTTAAAGCTGGAATCAGGCAAACGCTCAGCGGGAATTTAGATCAGGCTTTTATGTCATGCTGTTTCTCATATTTGCTGTATTAAGAATGTTGTAAAAGCCAGAATGTAGGTTGGGTTAACGCAGTGTAACCCAACAAAATCAATCTGTTGGGCCGCATGGTGTTCCGCCCAATCTACCTTTAAAACGGTGTCTCAGCTCTGCTTTATAGGGGGTTTAACGCCGTCCAGTTGGTCGCCAAATCTCGAGTTAAATCCGGCACTGGTTGTTCCAGTTTGATATTACCCGGCAATGGATCAAGACCGAGTGAGGCAATAACCGCCGCATAGGCGTTTTCCAGATCGGCATAAGTTACATCTCGGCGAACTTCAGCCACCAGAGTGTTCATCTCTTCCCGAATCAAGCCCTGTTCGCTGATACTGCCGGTTTTAACGCCAGCGCGAACTTGATCAACCAGCTTGGCTTGAGTGGTCTGGTAACCATCGGCGGTGATAAATTCACGACGGGCGTGGGCGAATTGGGCACGGCTGACATGCAATTGAGTCAATACCGCCATGCTCATGGCCAGCCTTTCGGCGTCCAGTACATCCTGTTGGGCATCCAACTCATCCATTTTGGCCGGGTAGCGCACCAGACTCATCAGGTTCCAGGCCACTTGCGAACCCAGGCTCCACCATTCGTTTTCAAACAAAAAGCTGTTGCTGTTGTAATCGTAGTAACCGCCGAATTCCAGGCCGGGCAGCATGGCGACCAGGGCCGCTTTGGCTTCGTTGGCGTTGGCGCGTTTTTCGTAGATCAATGCTCGTAGTTCCGGGCGATTTTCCAGGGCCATTTGCTCCATTTCAACCGGGTTCATCTTGATGTCGCGATTCCAGTCGGTTCTTTGTGGAATCACCAATTGGAAATCCTGATTCGGTTTCAGATTCATCAAGGCAGCCAATTGCGATTTGGATAATTCCAGATTGCGTTGCAATTGTTGCAGCTCACGTTGAATGGAGAGCAATTCCCGCTGATAAGTCAGTGCCGCCATCGGGTTGCTGAGTTTATGTCCCATGACCTGTTGGGATTGCTGCAGGGCTTTTTCAATACGTCCGGCCAGTGACTGCATATCGGCTTTGAGACGTTCGTTGCTGACTGCGCGCCAGTAAGCGGTGGTGACGTCCTGGACAATACGGTTGACGACTTTGCGTTTTTCTTCTTCGCGGGCCATGACTTTGTCGCTGGCTTGATGAGCGCGATAGTAGGAAACGCCAAAATCCAGGATGTTCCAGGTCAGACCCAGTCTGGCATTGAAAATGTCGCGGTCGGAAGAAGTATTGTCTTGCAGGTATTGATCTTCCGTATTCACCGGTCCGCGCGTTTTAGGGTCTAGCAACGCGCTGTGAGCGCCGCTCCAGTTATTGCGAGCATCGTAGCCCAGGCTGGCCATCAATTTGGGCAACATGTCGTAATGCGTCAGTCCCAACTGTTTTTGCGCCAGAGCTTTTTGCATGATTTCCACCCGGTAATCCAGGTTATATTTCAAGGCTCTGGCTACGGCTTCGTGCAAAGAAATCGGACCACTAACCGTTTCCTGGTCCAGTTGTAACTTGGCGTTGTCATCAAACGCGCGGATTTGATTTTCTGTGCTGGTCAGCGGTGTTGGCTGGATGGAACAGGCGCAAAGTAAAGTCAGACTGCTAGAGAGTAACAGAGGTTTGAATCGGAATAGGTTTTGATGATTTTTAGTCATGGCTTTCAGGCAAAAAAATGTCCATAAAGTGGGGGTGTAAAGGCTTGCGGACTTTTAATAGCGCCTGTCTTCAACCTATGGCCCAGTCAGTAACTCTAATTTGGTTAAGTTTTTATGTCTTATGCGAGATAGCTCAAAAAAAACAAAGCTAATTTGGCATGATTATTTACTAACACTTTGCAAGGATCGCTTAAAACAATCGTGTTGTCTAGGGTGAAAAGTAATATTTATTGCACTGGACGGACTCAAAGCTGGGTTCCTGAAGTTTGGTTTTATCCATTTCAAATAAAGGGGGGGTGAATGCACATGATGATATTTATCATAGTAAAGCTAGGGTTTATTGGTTTGGCTTAAATTATGCTATTGAATTGATGAATATTACTTCGTATTCATATAAATGGTAGTCGATGGTTTTAGATCCTTCGTCTACAAAAAATAATTTACCCGATCATGTCGGAAGGATCGATGCGGATGAGCGCCAATTCATTTCTGAATTATCTTGAGGCTTTACACCAGGAATATTTAGCAGTCAACAATGGAGATGTCGCCAGTTACATTCCCGAACTATTAAAAGCTGATCCTGCTTGGTTAGGAATAGCGGTTATTACAGTGGACGGGCACGTCTATCAGGTGGGCGACTCTAAACAAACTTTTACCATTCAATCAATTTCTAAAGTCATCACTTATGGTATGGCCTTGGAAGATAATGGCGTTAAAGCGGTATTGAAGAAGGTCGATGTTGAGCCTTCCGGGGAAGCGTTTAACTCCATCAGCTTGGAGCCCGATACCGGACGTCCCCGTAATCCCATGATCAATGCAGGTGCCATTGCTACGGTTTCTTTATTGGCTGATGCGCCGCCCGATATCAAGTTAAAACGGATGCTGGATACCTATGAGCGATATTTTGGACATGCGGTATCCATTGATGAAGAAGTGTATTTATCTGAAAAAGACACCGGACATCGCAATCGTGCAATTGGTTACATGCTCCGAAATTACGACATCATTGAAAAGGACACTGATGAAGTTCTCGATCTTTATTTTAAACAATGCTCCATATTGGTGAACTGTCGTGATTTGGCGCTAATGGGCGCTACTCTTGCCAACAACGGTGTCAATCCGATCACGGGTGTTCGGGCCATCAGGAGTCAATATGTGCCAAATGTCTTGGGGGTTATGGGCTCTTGCGGGATGTATGACTATTCAGGTGCCTGGATTTATAACGTAGGTATGCCTGCAAAAAGTGGAGTTGGCGGGGGGGTTGTCGCCGTCTTACCGGGTCAATTAGGTATTGCGGTTTTCTCGCCTAGACTCGACGATCGCGGCAATAGTTATCGGGGCATAGAAATCTGCAAGCAAATTTCAAAAGATTTTGGATTGCATTTATTTCATTCAACACAAACGACTGCTTCAACCGTCATTCATGCCAAATACAATGGATCTAACATACGTTCAAAACGCTTCAGAAGCCCCGTTCAGGCAAGGTTTTTATCTGAGCTTGGTAACAATATTTTTGTGCTAGAGCTTGCGGGTGATCTTATATTTACCTCAATGGAAATCGCAATCAGCGAAGCTGAGGCGTGCCCGGATAATGTTCAATTTCTCATCCTCGATTTCAAACGGGTAACCTCCATATATCTTGGAGCAATTCAATTATTGACTGAATTTATCCAATCATCCTATGCCTCAGGCATCTCTGTCCTATTAACCAATACTTCAGGTAAATACCAGATGACGCATACCATCCAAAAAAGTATTGATGATTGTATGAGTTTGCCACTGCTGCACCATGATGACACCGATAGCGCACTTGAATGGTGCGAAGAGCGTCTGTTGAGTAACCAGGAATTGACTGACAGCGAGACGGTGGAACTGTCAGCCATGACTTTATGTGAAAATTTTTTACCGAAAGAATTACAACTTTTAAGTTCAAAACTAGAACTTCAATGTTACAACGCTGGCCAGACTATCTGCAAGGAAGGGGAAAAGGCGGATTCTTTATTTTTTGTTACCAAAGGTGAAGTTCAGGTTCAGCTTCCTCTATCACACCGTAGAACGGGAAGAATTTCAACTTTACCCGCAGGTGCTGCTTTTGGGGAAATGGCGATGTTGGAGGGTGGCGTTCGGTCTGCGGACATCGTTGCATCTTCTGACGTTGAATGCTTGGTTCTTCTATATGATCGATTGGAGTCGGATAGCAGTGAATTGTCTATGCAAGTGCGTTTAAAGCTGATCACTAATATTGCAAAAGGCCTCAGTCAGAAATTAAGACAAGCTACCTTAGAGATCAAATCGCTAAAAAATTGATGGGTTGAATTCTTAATGGTTTCCAGTCCCAGATCGGTAGTGGGATAGTTGATGTTATGTAGCCGGTATAAGTCCAAGGCCGCACCGATGGCGCGTTTCTGCTGCAAGGTTCGGGTGGCTCTGGCTTCAATGGGCCGTCCCATGATTTTGGGCACCACGATGGACGCCGAAATCCCCAAAATGACCGCGACGATCATGGCTTCGATTAAGGTGAAACCGCGATCTTGTTTGCTGTTCAAGTCATAAAAAGTTGCCGATATGACGGAAAGACTAAAAATCCAGCGTGATAATTGTATGACAAACAACCCAGTCTTTTTTTAAATCCAGGCTCGTTTCCCCATTTCACGGTTTTGTCACAAAGCCTTTTTAAGATTCAGCATTGTGTGATTCGGCTCACAAGCGCCAACTAGGTTGGCTACGGCTTGATCACTCCATTCGACAACTTGAATTCAGGGGAACTTGTTATGAAACAAACACGTATGGCCATTGCAGTGGCCGCAATATTGGCAGGCGGCAGCGCCAATGCCGCTAATGGCTTTGATTGGGCACATCAATGGACTTTCCAGCATACCGCCGGTAACGGTTCCAATGCCTTGGGCGCGGAAATCGTCAGCTATGACGCTAATAACGAGCGGTTATGGGTCATCGGAACCAGCGGCAATCTGGGCGGCATCGACGTACTGGATATGGCCGGAAATTTGTTGCATAGCGAATCCACCGCAACACTGGGTGGCATCAACAGCGTGGCGATAGCTAACGGTAAAGCGGCCGTCGCCATCAGTGCCGCGACTAAAACCAATCCAGGTCTAGTAAGGTTTTATGACACGAGTAATTACGCCCACCTGCAAGATGTCAGCGTTGGCGCCAATCCGGATGCCGTGACTTTTACCCCCAACGGCAGCAAGTTATTGGTCGCCAACGAAGGCGAACCCAGCAGTTATTTAGTGGGCCCAACGGGTGATCCAGTTGGCTCGGTCAGCATCATCAACAGCACAACTTACGGTGTACAAACCGCAGATTTCAGTGCTTTCAACAGCCAAGCCGCCGCCTTAAAAGCCGCCGGCGTGAGATTGACCGGCCCGAATGCCAGCGTGGCGCAAGATTTGGAACCGGAATACATTGCAGTCAGCAAAGACGGCAACACCGCCATGGTGACCTTGCAGGAAGCGAATTCGGTTGCCACGGTAGACATCAACACCGGCACCGTCACCGCCATCAAATCATTGGGCATGAAAGATCATAGCCTGCCCGGCAACGGCCTGGACGCGTCAGACCGCGATGGCCCTGGCACAGCCGCGTTAAACGGCAATATCCAGAACTGGAACGTCAAAGGTATGTACATGCCGGACGGTATCGCTAGCTTCGAAAAAAACGGTAACCAATATTTCGTCACTGCCAACGAAGGCGACTCACGCGAAGACTGGGACGGCGGTCAAGAAGAAGTCCGTTTAGGCAACGCGACCATCGACTCGACTTTAAACGCAGCCATGACACTGGCCCATGGCGCCGACTGGCGTAGCAACAATGATAAATTGAATCGTCTGACGGTATCCACCAGCGGCGATTTGGACAAAGACGGCGATCTGGACGAAATTCAGGTATTCGGCGGCCGTTCCTTCTCGATTCTGGATGCCGCCGGTAACCTGGTGTTCGATTCCGGCGATCAACTGGAACAAATCATCAAATCCGATTTTCCAGCCTTGTGGGACGACAGCCGCAGCGACAACAAAGGTCCGGAACCGGAAAGCGCCGTAATGGGCAAGATCAATGGCCGCGACCTGCTGTTTTTGGGATTGGAACGCAGCAGTGCCGTGATGGTGTGGGATTTGACCGATCTGGCCAACCCTACCTTTTTGGACATGATGTTCACTGCCGGTAACGTCAGCCCGGAAGGCCTGAGCTTCTTCAGCAACGCCAACGGCCACTACCTGGCCGTAGCACACGAAGTCAGCGGCAGCACGGCTTTGTACAAAGTCAATGCGGTGCCTGTGCCTGGCGCCGTGTGGCTGTTTGGTTCGGCGTTGGTCGGTATGTTGGGATTACGCCGTAAAGCCTAAACCAGCCGGCACTAATCCTTAAACCAAATTATTAACCCAGCCTTTAAGTACCGTCCCTCCCGCGCATACCCTCCGGATCACAAGTGCGGGAAAGACAACCACAAAGAATTCAAGGGCAGGGTTAATAACGCATGTCGCATCATCGTGTATGAGCAACAGCAGCAAACCATCCGGTTTCCAGGTTTTGAACTGGAAACCTCAATGGCAAAACTATTCAACTACAGCATGAGGTAAGCAAAATGGGCTTAGGTGTAACAGAATTACTTTTGATCCTGACGATTATCATCGTTATTTTCGGCACTAAAAAATTGCGCAACATCGGCGGCGATCTGGGCGGTGCAATTCGCAGTTTTAAGCAAGCGATGAACGAATCCGAGCAGGATGAGCATGCACCGCAATCCACAGCGTCCAAAAAACCGCTGGCCGATAACATCGAAAATCCATCTTGAGCCATGTTTGACGTCGGTTTTTCGGAAATGTTGATGGTGGGACTGATAGGCCTGCTGGTATTGGGACCGGAACGCTTGCCTAAAGTCGCCAGGGAAGCGGCACTTTGGGTGCGCAAGGCCCGCTCAGTGCTGAACGATGCCAAAGCGGACATCAAGCGCGAGTTGGACCTGCAAGAGTTGCAGGAATTACGGGCCATGAAAGAGTCACTGCATATACCGCGTATCGATCCGCTGGCGGTTTTACAGGAGACGGCCGCTCCGCCGCAATCCGTCGAGATAAAACAGCCTGCCACGCCTGTATCAACAGACAACGTCACTATTCAGCATTGATGAACCATTACTTCTCCTTCCGGAGGCTGTCGTAGAAGTCAAAACAGAACCCTCTCCTCGCGGGAGAGGGCAGGGTGAGGGGAAAACCAGGCTTTTTGCGAATTTCCAAGTCTCGTCACCCTGCATTCTCCTGCTGGGAGCGATATGGGGCTTGATGCTGAATAAATACCAGAAAACCAAACGCCGGATACAGGTTGGATTGTCCTGCGTCCTGCACTTTGTTCACCCGCAGGGCTTAGCGCAATCAAACCCATCAAAACGCTAGGCTCACTGGGTTTTAACCGGAAATCCTGGTTTCCGCGACAACCTTGACAAGAGAGAGCTATGTCCGACAAGTATTTTCCCAATCAAACCGAACAAATGACCTGGTTGCATCACTTGCTGGAACTGCGGAACAGAATCATCAAATCGGTGCTGTTTGTGCTGGCGGTATTCGCCGGGCTGGCGTATTACGCAAACGATATTTATGCCTACCTGGCCGATCCCTTGTTACGTTACATGCCGGCAGGCTCGCAAATGATCGCCATCGAAGTAGCTGCGCCGTTTCTGATTCCATTCAAACTGGCTTTTCTGACAGCCCTGTTGGTGTCGGTGCCGTTCCTGCTGTATCAGGCCTGGGCATTTATCGCCCCCGGTTTGCACCGCCATGAAAAACGCCAATTTTTCCCGCTGTTGCTGGTCAGCACCCTGTTGTTTTATACCGGGCTGGCGTTTGCCTACTTTGCGGTGTTTCCGGTGATATTCGGTTTCATGACCACCGCCGCGCCGCATGGTGTAGCCATGATGACCGACATCGGCCATTATCTGGACTTTGTAATGTCCATGCTGGTGGCCTTCGGTGCGATATTTGAAGTGCCGATATTCACCCTGTTACTGGTCAAAAGCGGCGTCGTCGAATACCACTCGTTAAAGGACAAGCGCGGCTATGTGATCGTGGCGGCTTTCATCATAGGGGCTATTTTGACCCCGCCCGACGTGATTTCTCAAACCTTGATGGCGGTGCCGATCTGGCTGTTATTTGAAGTCGGCGTAGTCTGGGCTTATTTCGCCACGGCAAAATCCCGTAGTGCTGTCGAGCTATCGACGACGCCAGAAAGTTAGCGAAGTGCCGATTATTAACCCGGTACTTAAATTCTCTGGATTCGTCATTCCCTATAGGAGACTGTCGTAAAAGATAAAATAGTTCCTTCTCCCTCCGGGAGAAGGTTAGGATGAGGATATATAAAAATAGTTTATTGATTTTAACCCCCTCACCCCAACCCTCTCCCGTGAGGAGAGGGGGCTTTTACGAAACCCTCTATAGGGAGGGAATCCAGTATAGCCGTTAGGCTCCCGCACTTGTGCCCCAGAGGGTATTCGCGGGAGCGACAATATTTAAGGGCCGTTAATAACTCCTTGGCCAGGATTTATGTCAGCAATCATGAACGACATCGACTTGTACAGCGATTTCTTGGTCAACTCTGTCACAAATCCTTAACGTTTTTTTCCCGATATTGTCACAGTCGGAAG
>Ga0172373_10006143_pt1 | contig 16085 bp, 22 predicted proteins | sample Lak10m_2_FD_114546 | JGI IMG/M metagenome (GOLD analysis project Ga0172373, IMG submission 114546) | Freshwater microbial communities from Kabuno Bay, South-Kivu, Congo - kab_092012_10m | ecosystem: Environmental > Aquatic > Freshwater > Lake | place: Democratic Republic of the Congo...
GGCCACGATCTTAATTGCTCCGGTGTCACTGTGGTTTCAATAGGGTCTTTATTATCTAACTTACTAAGTAGATACGTCTCAATAGCATAATCAGAATGATCACTATCTGTGGATGGATTAAATACAGACCATATAGACCCATCTTTTTGAGTTAGAACGCCGTAGCATTCCTGCATGTCTTCTTCAGGATATTGTACTAAAAACCCATACATATCATTCAGTACGGTTTTCATATTTAAGGCCTGCGCCACCGCATAGTCCATTATTATCCCAGGTACCAAATGAATTACTGGAATATGCCAGTACTGACAGCTCCTAAGGTAGTTTAGCCTTGATTGTAATTCTCTGATTATTGTTGATATGGAATAAACCATTTGGCTTGGGTGAATTAAACCGGCGTATTTTGTTCTAAGAAACTCCATTTGTTCCGTTAGGAGTTTTGTTATACGGTAATAAGCCTCATCAACGCCCTCCCGCATGGCGGTGGTGGTGTCGTTTTCTCCCATGATCTTAGTAAGCATTTTAAGTATTTTGGGATCTAGCGGGTCGTTATTCCCAATATAGATGTTGTGGGTATCTTCGTCATAACCGTAGTTTGTGAAGTAATCTAAGTGTTCGCTAAATATATCGTAACGAGTATCTACCAAGTACTCCAATTCTAGCAAACAATAATATTGCGCCGATTCACTAAGTCTCGTCATAAAAACGATGACATATGGCGCATTATCTGGAAGGCTTTCATCGTATTTTTGTAGAAACACTTCTCTTTTCAAAATGACGAGTGGGTTTACACAATACCCGGTGGGGGTCTGTTGGTCACCCACACATAGATTTTCGTCAAAATATATTGGGATAATTTCTAAACCGTTGTTGGTGCTCAATACCGTGTCTAGTTTTATCAACATAATTTTATCCTCAGATAATAACTTCAATATGCCAAGCGTTCGATGCTTTCTTCATTGCTACTCATGTGTTTTGCCTTCTTTTGGAATATCGAGGTACGCCGACTTATGAACAATCACCCACCGGTTTGGACTTATCTTTCTATAAGACATAGCGATATCGAACTCACCTGGCCTCGACACATTTTGCGCGATAGTAGTTAATATATCGGATCGTTTTAATAGAGCCGATAACTCAACTATGGACGATATATGGGTGATATTTAAGAAATATGTTATTCCATCTACTCTACAAATACGTTGGGTCTGGACATAATTATCTTTATTTTTGAATATTTTCTTTGTGTATATTAGCTCATCTGCTAACTCTACGCTAGTATAGTCGATCATATCCTCCATATCGGCTAAAGCTGCTTCTGCGTTCGTTAGGTTAGGCCACTCTATTGCTCTGGCCCATTGGTCAAGAGCGTCGGCTAAATCGTTGCAACTTTTGTTAAAAGTGACTTCGTTACTAGTGTCAATCATTATCGCATCAGGATGTTTTTCAACATCGTTATTAGTGTTACGAACATATGGATCTGCGCCAATACTAGCCGTGCCTCGCCAGTCGCGCATGGTTTGGTTTAGATGGTTGGCGGTGTCATTATCTTGTTCCGACATAGTTTATTACCTATTGTGGTGTGTCGATTAGTAAACATTAAATTAACGTGACTTTTCCCACGTATTTACAGCTACCTTAACGTAGGGGTGCATAAAAAAACCATGACAGTGACGACCGTAGTCAATATAAGCTGTCAGTATTTTACCACACTCAGCCCTTCTTATATGGCTGTGTAAGTCTATCGAAAATTCGAAGGGGTTATGAATTTTGTGTTGTGTGTTCTCATTATCGTCAATGAAAACACTGACTAGACCATCCTGACATATGCGGTGTTTGTTATCAAGAGCAACGTACATATTTCTGATTAAATTAAATAATTGCATATTTGTAAGTGTGTTTTTCATAACAATATTCCTTTAGTAGTATAAATGGTCAGGCAAACAGGCTACTTCGTATTGCCTAATATAGCTGGACTGTTTTAGCACCGTTTCATTGTACTTTTTACAGAGGCTATTAAATTTGACTTTATTTTCCTCAATTAAATTACAATGTTTATTTAAAAAGAACTCAGGTATGAGTACTCCTCTACTCATGAGTACGGCTACATAGAAAAATGACAGTATGGAGACTCTATCAGGTTTGGTATAATTCCCAGAAGTCCCAATAAACTGATCCAACTTGTTATACACTAACCCTAAACAGAGTTCACCATCACACGTCACTGCGTAAGGTTTTGTGCCGTAAAAGTCTTCTAAATAACCTATGGCTATCAGGTGCTTTAAACCAAACCACTCTCTTAGATCATCGATAAGCCCTACGTCACCCATATATTGCGCTATGGCCGGGGTTGCAGTAGGTGTAACTTTAGGGGACCTATAGACGGTTATTTCGTCCCTGTTTTCATTTGTTTTAGTGAGCTTTTGGTAGCCTTGGATAATGAATGTGTTGTCATAACCACGCTCATTAGTATAAATATTGAGAGTGAGTCGTAATCCGTCTATACTTTCAGAACACTTGTCTTCTCTGATGTGGCCGTCATCATAAACCCCATTAGGCATTTTGATAGCTAAGGAACCTTCAGAAACATTGTGAATGATTTCAAATTCATCATTCAGTTCAAAGTATAAGGTATCGGTGTAATACATAGTCATGGTGCGTTTCCTCATTGGTAAGTTTCATTATCAGAATATAGGTTTAACTTTGGTTTGAACAGCAAAAAAAAAAAGAAAGCATTAGCGACACAGAGAGTAGTTCTCTGTGTCGCCTTTGCTGTGCTGGAATATTAACACAACACTTAAATCCCCGCCACATTACCAGCGTTAGAGCGAGGGCTTGACCGAACCTGGCGGGTGACACAGGAGCATGGGTTTGCATTTAACCCGCCAGGTTTCTAGCCTACCCAGTTAACCACCAGGTCTAGGTCCGTCTGATAAGGACGGAGTGAATCCAGCCCAGCGTTTGATAAACGCTGGGGTTAAACACACACGCGCTGGCTATTTACGTAGCGTGCGCGTATGCGGCGTGAACGTTGCCGGCGTTATAGCCATTTTTTTTAATCACCCATTTAAAAAACTCAGCGATACCAAAGTAAAGCACCAGAACTACGACACCCACATATATTAATGGTGTCAAAACATTAACTATACTGTCCTCGAACTTATCACAAAATAGCTCATAAACACTTTTGTTTACAATTGGTGTTTCTGGTTCATGGTCGCTATTTTGTTCCGTTGGTGTTTCGTCTAAGGTTGGTATTCTAGGAGGCGGTGTTAAGTGGCTTGATACCATTGGCTATCTCCAATATTGCCATCGGTTGAAGTCTATTGTGATTTTTAAAGTAGAACTTATCTAGCGCAGCAATTTCTGCTCGGTAACTCATATTTGATTCATTTAATAGCTCATATAGTAAAAAAGAACCATCTAAAAATGGTAAAGTGAAACCAGCCGCATTTTGGTGACCGCCACCGCCCATCTCCCTCGCAATGCTCCCTACGTCGACACCAGGAGAGTTATCGTATTTCTTTGATCTCAATTCAAACACAATTTTTTTGTCCTTCGTGATTGAATATAGCATAGCAATATCTACATGTAGCTCAGCGCTATTGTAGATAGCCTCAGCCATCCCCGATACATCCACGTTACAGTTATAAAAACCTGTACGATAACCCTTAAAATCGCAAATGGTGACGTCGCCCGCAGAAACTATTCTTTTTTGAGAGTGACTATAGTTACTGGCGATGATCTTTCCTACGTCATACAATTTATTAAGGGTAATGGTGTTAGGATTGGGCTTTTTGGGTTCATCGATGTATTCACTCATGGCCCGAATACGAGCAGTGTCGTTAATCTTTTCATTGAAGAAATACGTCAACCCATAAATAATCTCTTTGGTGTAAGGCAATTTGAATCGCCATAGATCATAGTCTTGAATATGTTCTAAAAGCAGTGGACAATATTTGTCTGGATTAAAGTATCGCCAGGCCATCACGCACCCAGAAGATTCCATATCGAACTCAGCATAATCCAACCCTTCTAAAGCCTCCTTAGCTGTTTTGTGATGGTCCAGCACCACTAGTTTGTTTGCTAAGGAGTGAACATGTTCCAGTATTTCTCTGGTGTATGAAAAGTCCAAAATGTAAATCTCGCTGTCCTCAATGAGATCATCACTGAGTGGAAACGGCGTATCGTACACTACTCCAATATACTCAGCTTTATTTTCAAAGAACGTATACGCTGCATAGTAGGCACCTAAACCATCTAAGCAAAATCCTTTAACAGGGTTTCTGTGGTACAATACATATGTTTTACCATTCATTTGATCACCATTGTGTAGCATATTTAGAATTTCTTGAGCTCAGCATAATAGCGGCGCCACCTGCGTTTACTAGATCTCTATGTGTTTTGAAACGTTGCTCTACAGGGGACTTAGTGTTGTCCAGATACACGTAGTCTTTGGTATAAATATCCGTGACGTCCAGCATTACACGTTGTAGGGACCATAGGAACCACCCTTTGTTTGTAGTGGCTCCTATGCAGTCTGTTTGGGCTGGTATAAGATACGTACCAGTTTCTCTTTTGTGATAGTCTTTAAATATGAGTGTGTGTATCCCTGTGTCCCCAGTATGGGTGTTTTTTATCTTTACCCAGAGATTATGCTTATCGTTACTTTCCTCTAGACCTATGGCTTTAGCTAGCGTTTTCATTAAGTCCGACTTATGTACCTGGCGAGGTATCTGTAGTACAGTAAGAACCCTACCGTCTTCTAAAGTCGTGGTCGACGGTCTTTCTTCGCATTCCCATTCAGGATTTGTCACGAAACCATTACAGCTAAACTTAAATTGCAACATTAGTATTTACCTCATCACTAACCATCGATGTGTCGCATGTAACCTTATAGCCTTTTTGCTTAAAGAGTTGTAAATCGATCTCCGTCTCGTCGCATGAAATTTTTAACGAAATGCTCATATGTACCTCTATTATTATCTACAATGAATATCTGAGATTTTCTCGGCTATCAATTCCTTTACTAAGTCTTCAAAATTGTCTTTCATTACGGAAACAGTACCACCCAACTCATCGAGGGCTGTTCTCATATTACGGGTTATCAGTGGGTTAGTTTGATGGCACCTTATGACTGGTTTATTTATTAGGAGATCACGCAACATCGCTCGTTCGTCAGCGTACGCTCTATGGTCACCGGTGGTTATTTCGCAGTGTATGTCTGTCACTGTGTCCACAATGTTGTCAATACAAAACATATCGTGAAGGGCACCGTAGTACTTACAGTTTTCTTGCGGGAAAACTTTAATAACGGTAATAGGGTGACTACTAACAGGCCATATTTCGGCTTTAGGAAAAATATATTCCTCGTGCGCTGCATTGGTGTCGTTTACATATTGCTTACACCGTATGTAAAGTTTAAGTTGTTTTGTTTGTTTGTCAAATATAGCGACATCGGTAAGTGGTGAAGGATATGGCATAGGCCCTTTATCTAGGAGAATAACGTTTTTGCCATCGATGTCAAAACTATTCTCTTTACACTTAAATGTGAAATGCATGTTTATTTCCTGGCATCTAGGTTAAGCACTCTTGCTCCGTCATTAGAATATAGGCCTGTAGTATTTTTCAACAGCGAAAAAAAAAGCTTAGATTACCCAGGATAGCGTAAAAGCTATCCTGGGTAATTGTGTTTTTAGGTTACTTCAGAATTGCCAGCGACCTAATCCAATATTAGACTCACCATGTACCATCTAAACTAGCGGCTGACTGATACTCAGTCACTCTAGTTTCAAAAAAGTTCTTTTCTTTGTTTACGTTTACCATCTCATCAAGCCATGGTAGTGCATTTTGGGCACCAGGATATAACTCATTATACCCAAGTTGTTTTAACCTTCTGTTAGCGATATATTTTGCTTGTTCTATATGAAATCCCTGATTATAACCTAAGATAGGCTGAATAACTCTATTGGCGTAGTTGGATTCTAGACCAATACTTTCCCGTACAATGCGATGCGCTGTTTCCTCGCTGAGTCTAAATTCTGTTTCCTCAAATATGCCTTTAAGTAGTTTTACACCAAAAGCTACGTGGTTAGCTTCATCTTTAAGTATAAATTGAAGCTGGGTGGTAGTTCCAGGCATGATGTTGCGTCTACCTATACTAAATATAGGGCTGAAACCATTATAAAACCAAACTCCCTCAAACATCATGTAGTAGAAAAAGAGACCTTCCAAAAAAGATTCTAGTGAGTCAAATCGATCGATTTTGTCAGTTTGGAGTTTGGCATACTCGAATTTATCATTAATTTCTTTTACTGTAAGGTATCTGCTATAGATACTATCCTCATCCAGGCAAAGAACCTCAATAATGTGTTGATAAGTGATGCTGTTACCACAAACCGCCGGCATGTTGTTACGTCTAACCAAAACCATACCGGTAGGGACAGTTACGCAATAAATTTTACCACAGTAATGTTGAAGATGTCTATCAACACATCTTCCAGAAATATAACTCTTTTTACATATATGGACTTGGTAACACGTTTGTGTATTTTCAGTCGCCGCTATTACATATCTTCCAGTTCTATAACCGCATAATTGCGCTAGTGTTTCTATTTTTTCAACGCATTTTAAATTAACGCTAGAGTATAATATACTTCCGTTATCTCTTGGACATCCGTCCCAATATTGTAATTCTTCTATGAACTGAGAAATCCACAAAGAATCAATATCTTCCAAGTTTACCCAAGAAAAATCTTTAAATAAAGGTACATCCATAGGTAACCATACATAAAAATGCGTATATCCTTTATTATTTGTGTCGGTAGTTTTATACTTAATTTTAGCGCTATCTAAAATGTTTATTAATCGTGCAATTTTATCTTGTCGTTTAAAACCAAACCTGTACATTATCTGACCCGTAATAGCTCCGTTATTACTATTAGGGTTACCAAATGAACCGTCTGCTTGAAACGCGATTCTTAATCTATCTAAGTCACTAAATAACTTATGACCTCCGCGCAACATACCAGAAACAGGCACTCTGGAGTTTCTTAGACTACAGCGATCTGCCGTAGTTATGGTCAAAGCATCGTTGTTTCTGGAATCGAGATGGACCATTCGGTGATTTGGTGTTACTAGTAAATCTAATTTTGCGCCTTTAAAATTATACATTGGACCTTCATAATCCGCTATTATCATTTCTTCCGGTGTCACAAACGTAACGGTTCCATCGCTGCCATATTGCGCCACTTTATCCCATGGTTCAAGATCTCTAAACAACTTCCAACCATCAGGTGTTAAGATTTCAGTATCTTCAGAATAACAATGAGTCGCCTCCTCTGTTATTTGTCGTCCCAAATATAGTTCTACTTCTGGTGCTGTTATATGCCGCATGATGCTAGCTGCGACATTACGCATAATAACCACATCACTAGTGGTGAGTGTGGCAAATACGTTTAGAAATATCTCTTTTTCCTTTTCAGGTAGTAGAAAATCATAATCGTGTTTTTCACGAGTCATTGCTGTCTCATGATGGAACCATGTGTTTGCTATGGAATCATTCACTAATTTCCATGCCCACTGATACTTTGCAGGCATCAGATTATTGATTCCGCCACTACCGCCAATCAGTCTTTTGTCCATGTACGTCATATTTAGTTACCCTCAGTTAAAATTTGTCTCAATCTACATACTACGTCAGAGCCAGTATGCCCATCATATTCAAATAGAGCTTTTGATTTTATTGGGACATCGAATAAATTCCAGTGCTCTAATCTATAGTGATTACTGATTTGTCCGCTAGGCAACATAGCGACCACTATAAACCAATCTCCACCGAAACACAGCTCTCCATCGTAGTGGCGTTCTGATTTATGTATCGAGTATTTATTCTGCATAGCCCACTCATTAAAAAGAGCAGCATTATATAACATGCGAAATTCATACAATTCTTTAAACGTGTGGTGACCGTCGGACATGTCACCACTACTTACACCAGGAGGTAAATATATTATTGTGGATGTGTTTGTAGGCAAATATATGCAATTGCTGTCAGTCACAGTCAGAACCCCTGTATTAATGTACCGCCTTTTATTCTAACGTCGTATTGAAACATATGTTTTACACTCTGTTATTTTGTTAACGTATTTGTGTGTTCTAAATCTCATCAAGAATAGTCACTCACGACAAAAGAGTCGATAACTTTGTTGAGTATATTTTTATGACGAGTTTCAATGAGTTTTATACCTATCAAATCCTGAATTTCGTCATTAGGAATATCGTTCACTGTTAATGAACTTGTTGGAATACCTAAAGAGTATGATGCATTGATACCTTGTCTAATATGCTGTAATTCATCGTAAGTAGCTTGGTTAACCCCTATCATCACTTTTTCAGGCATAACCGAAGGCATAGGTCTTTCTAAGTATGATTTAAACATATCACCTATAGTGTCGCCAAACACCGTTTTGTACTCAATTTCTTTAAGCGAGGTATTGGTTTGATTTGCCATTCTGGTTTTCCTCAATTGGTTGGGTGAATTAGAACCTAGTGTTCCGTCATTAGAATATAGGCCTGTAGTATTTTTCAACAGCGAAAAAAAAAAGCTTAGATTACCCAGGATAGCTTTTTAGGCTATCCTGGGTAATTATGCATTAGTTTATTTTCTATGCCCAAATACCCAGGATAGCGCAAAGACTATTGCCGCTATGATTGTCAAAACAACGACAATCATAATAAACAAAATTTGTATCAAAACATTTGATAACACCGTAAATACTAATCCACCATAATCGAAGACTTTATCTACGGCATAATTCAGCCAAATCTCAATCCATTTTTTCGTGCACTCAATCTCAAACATTGTCATAAACGAGTTATCGATAAATAAAAGACGCGCTACAGACAGCATAGCTATTAATAAATAAGTTACTACTACTAAGTAAGCAACGACCGTAAAGACAGTACTGTCATAAATCCAAACATGCTGTGATAATGTTATCATTTACTTTAATATCCTAAGTCACTAATAAGTAAATCTGTTTTGTAGTAAAATCCTAACGACGTCAATATAATTCTATATACGCTAGTTAGGTCCATGATAATATTTTTGTAATTGATGACGGATTTTAATTCTTCTGGAATTCCATAGGAATCAATATATGCACTAGGTAAATAAAGCGTATTGAGGGCCGTCTTCTTATAAGTCGCTAGCCAAGTACTCAATTTCTTTGCAATATCCTTATCTTCGATGTCGGCTATCCATTTATTCAGTGCTGTTTTGTTACTGAGTACTGTGGCTACCTTAATGACATCCAGAGGTGGTTCTTCAACATCACCATATTTGGTAGCAAATACATCTTTCCAAAACAAATAATGCTGATAAGGCGATTCCTCAGCTGTCCTGGTATAACTCTCCGGTACCTTAATGATACCTGCTCTATAGAATTGGAGTTCGCCTTTCTGCAGCGATGTTAAAATAGTCCTTTCCATATCAGCAATGTGTTTGAGCGTTTTGATTAAAGATATTTTCTTGTTATTAGCGACTGTCATTAGTAGACTTCTCATGAGCTCCTGCGCGTCATTAGTGATAACGGGTGGTGTATTGGAGTTCTTTAAATGCACACCTTTAATCTCTAACTCAGGCTCAGCATATACACTGCCTTCTTGTATGACAGGCAAAGCATAATAGTGTTTCTTAACTGAGGTTAGAGCCATTACTGCCCATGTGAATTCATTCTTAGCGGCTAATAGACCAATAGCGTCTTTAGCCACATTCATATTAGCTGAAAAGACAGCTAATGTGTGCTGAATGAGTTCAGTGGCTAGATATGTCGTAGCGCCAGGTATGGCTATACCTGCCTCGTCAACTATATAACCACCCATGTACCAATTCACCCAATCTTGAGCAGACGAACATGAAGAATCGGTATCTGATAACGTTACATTGTCCCTAATGTAATTAGGTAAATGTGCAATCGATGGCGGTACATTATCTGTCAGTAACAGAGTCGATAAAAGATCTTTATGTGCATCCACCGTTTCCACGATATTGCGCGCTGTGGGAACTAGGGTATTTAGAATACCTAATTCCTGCATCTCGTCATACCGCTTACCTTTACCCTTTACCTCGTTTAGACATATTTGATGCCCTAAAAAGATAACGGATTCATCGATCTCATAAACATCTTTGACGGTATAATCGCCTTCATTCCTAACCTTACGTATCAGCGACGTCATAAAGTTTCTGACGAGGCCGTCATTAAATACTCTCAGATGATAGAGATCTCCGGTATAGACGAATGATGCTATTTCTAAAGGTGTCAGCGTAGTTAGAAAATTTCTGATATCACCCACACCTTTTAGATTTCGCCAGTATCTATCGCTCGAATACTGTATGACGGCTAATGTCTCATCGACGGTAGGATAATGTAAGCTATATTTATCCATCATAGATCTAAAGGCGTCGTAGTCAGTATGGGTAATGATGGATAGGATGTTGTAGATTACGGCTTCCTTTGTATTGTAATAACGGTGACCAGAGAGCGTCCTTTCGTTGACGGCGTTACAGAAACTACTGACGCACCTGGTAGTAGAAGTCAAAGTACTGTGTGAGGATGGATTATTCATAGGACATCCATTACTGGCAAAGGCACCCGACATAGCGTTATTGTACGTCTTTTTATTAGCCTGCTCTGTATCCTTAATGATATATCTCACCATGTCCCCTAACGCTTTAGCAGCATGGGATTCTTTCTTAGCAATACTCCTTACTCTTTTGTTTTTATTCATGAAGAAAGAGTATTCGGACTTCATGACGCTAGGATGTAAATAGGCTGTCAGAGAAGGCGCTATGAGTAGGCCTTCTTTTAAAGACCCATAGATGTAGTTTGATAGCGTGGTCTGCTGTTTAAATCTATCGCCTGTCAAATCTCGGTGCCAGTATGTCACTAAAGGATCTACCATACCAGTAAATGTCTTCTGCTTTATGGCATCCTTTACGAATCGTCTACACGTTTCTAAACTATCACCCGTAGTTTTGGATAGATAGAGAGACATTTGGTCTATGTAATCGTTAATAGGGTCTATGTTTCTTTTATAGTCATCAACTGGTTTTGTGAGTGGGGACATGATTAGCTATGTGGTGGCTGAGTATTACTATTAGAATATAGAACTGTGGTATTTTTCAACAGCGAAAAAAAAAAAGGTTAGGGTGGGCTGAGAGAGCCATCCTTGGCTCTCTGTTTAAACACTATGGAAACTATGGAAAATTGACCCTAATCAGGTCACCGACTCGGACCGTGTGTTGCCCTAGATTAGCCGTGACATCTATGCCGTCGTCAGTACACTGATATTTCGAAAAATCACCAAACTCTGGTAGTTTGGTGATTTCTACCACAACCGTCTTATAGGGCCCGTACCTCATCGAGTACCCCTCATAGGAGTAAATCTCCCACTCAAAAAGGCAGGGTGCATCTCTATCATACGGCTCTGCGGCCTTGACCCACTCGATCGTTCCTTCTCGGGGCTTTTCCCCGAGAAGGAACTTACCCCAAAACCTAAACTCTTCACCCGCCTGAATGGTCATGATGGCTTTGGATTGTTTTGCATTTGCGTCGGTCATCATTTTTCTCCGGTTGCTTATGGTTGATTGATGAGACCATTGGCATAGTCTCATAATTAGCATATATGACCATAAAAAACTGGAATCTAATTTAGCCAGGATAGCTTTTACGCTATGGGCAAAAAAAAAACACCACCGGCTTTAATAGGCCGGTGGTGCTTCTATTTGTATCAACCAACCAATGAGGAGATCTATGAACTAAAAGGAAACAAAAGCTCTTCGAGACTCATCATACTATTAAGCTTTTTTTTTTGAATCTAAGTTAGCCAGGATAGCTTTTACGCTATCTCAATATTAAAGTCGTGAAATCCCATCAGAGTCAAGTTATCTCTGACTTTATTGATATCGGATGCATTTATTGACGGCAGAGTAATTACGGCTTTGACAGTTGTAGCTACGATAATGGACGCACTATTTACCCACTCAAACGCCATTACTTCCGTAGCACCTCCGCTGTCACGGAACAGTAGATAGGTGTATTTTCGTGGGTTTTTAGGAGTACCTACAGGTAGGGATGGAGAAATCGTCCTAGTTTTGAGATCAACATTATCATACTTGACTGCGATATCGTAACCCACTATGGCTTTCAACATAACGTTTTTGCGAGTGCCACCCAAAATAGCAGGCACTAATGTGTCAAAGTTATAGTAGGCATTTATCACCAATTCAGATATATTCATTTTTCAATCACCAAATTTTACAAGGATGAGCTGCTGTAAAGAGAGTTCTTTATTCATCTGATACTCAAAATTCACGCTATACAACCCAGGAAGTTTTAAGAACTCTTGATCCCTCATATGGAAATACAGCGATATCCCAAACTCGGTCGTGTTTTTTCTGAGTATGTTTTGTATTGCTGGATTTAGTCGAATGAATTCTCTACCTATCAATCTATCAATGTTAGGCAGTAGTTTTAGTTTTTCCACATAAGACCACCAGTCAGCACCACCTGGTATCTCTAAGATAATATCCAGTATCTGTCGTACGATTTCCTCATAGATTTCATAAGCTGCTGCGTCATGATTCTCATGTGCTACGTATTGTGCGAGTGTTCTACAGGTGGATTCAAAAAACGACCGACCGTCATTGCCGATATACAGAAAAAACATGATGGGATCTATCATACTCTTGGCTTTCTTAGTTGTATTTCACGGGACAGTTTATCGATGACTGCTTGAGGCAAGACACTACCGTTCACTAACCCTAGCATATTTTGACTCTGTATCCATAGCGTGTCATAGGGCAGGATTTTGTCGTTCAGCTGATAAACATCATCTAGCTCACGAACCACATGTCTCAGCATAATGGATAACTCAGACATGGATTGTTCTAAATCAGGTTTAGGTACCTCACCATACATCTCAGTATAGATCTCTTTTAAACTATCATAAAAACAATAGAGCTGTAAGTCAATGTCATCGAATATACTGATGATCGACAATATGTCGTGACAGAATTGATCCACACTGAATAGATACGAATAGGTTTTAAAGATAGACAGGCCGACTATGTCTACGGGTACATCCAATAAATAACAGATAGGGAGCTCTGTTATAATGGGTTTTCGTCTGAGAGTGTAGATTTGAGACATGGTATTGGGTCTTTATGTGTGTTCTTTATGTCTGTTAGCATGATTTGATTATCGTTTAACCATCCATAAAAGACATAGTAGTAATGATACTCTGATCCAATCTCTTTCCCTAGTACGCCTTCTAATTCCTTAGAGAGCTGTTCTGCTAATGTTTCTAGGATTAGTAAGATGGTATTCTCATCTCTATTACTGATGTCGCCAGGACTACCTACGCTTTTATAAAATTCCTCCCAAAAAGGATCGTAGAGGTCTTTATGATACGGTGTCCTCAAAATGATCTCCACTATTTTTCTAATAGGGAAATATTGATAGAGCCAGAATCTGGGATCGTCTAAACCGGCAATCCACGACATATCCACGATTACATACGTTGGATACTTGTATAGGTTGTTTCTACTGTGGTCATAGAATTGCATCGCTGCCATAACGTTTTACCCTGTTTGTTCTTTCCATTCCCCACTGGCCATTCTCTGTGTCCAATCCATGATTCTGTAGTCAATGCATCTCGACACATGCAGCCTAATGGACTCAATCTCGGTCATATAGATATTCCACTGATGGTGCCCTACGAAATAATCGATGTCCTCTAATAGAGGTAAACAAGCCTCTTGCAACACGCCTTTTTCTATTAGATAATGTCCTGACTCTTTTAAATGGTTTTTTAGTTCTGCTAGGGGTGTTTCGTAGGCATTATGTAACACTAAGGACGAAATATAGTTCTTGACGACGATGGTAATAATCTCTATAGCTCTCGCATCGAGATTAGGTTCTAGTTTTAAAAATATGTCCTTATTGTCCACTATACCTTTGGGTAATAGAGTGTTGGCATCTTTATCAAGGAGCGGTTCATCTAAGCTATCGAGTAGCTTAATATCAAAACAGAGTTGCTTCTCATAATCCGATTGTCTATAGACTCTATCAGTAATCTTAACAATAGGTTTGATTTTATCTACCCAGTAAATACCCAGCTCTGGGTCTTTGATATGTTTTCCATATTTTTTACGTATGAGATATATCTGCTCAGATAAATCTGCTGTATAGATAGCGTATCTATCAAAGAGATAATCGACTTGTTTTAAGTGGTAGCTATTTGCCACGATGATAACCTCACGACGATTAAAGTTTCCGGTGTCACTAAGACTTTATAGCGGCAGCGTTTGTCTAATGGAAAGGCATTCTCGCCTCTCATCCAATACATTAATTGCTGCTCAATCATTGGACCCATGGACGAATAGATAGTTTTTAGTAATTCTGGATACCTCAGATCATCCACATAAAACGAATCTGGATACATATTGGGTTGATAGTGGTGCAATCTACAAAAAGCAGTTTTGACTACCTCATCAAACACCAACTCAATCTCAAAATCTAAAGGATCTCTATTTAGTAGATTCAGCAAAATATCGTAAACAGGTTGATAGAGCGTATCCCAAAGATTTCTAAAATCAAAAATCATTATGACTTGTTTCATAGGTCTATTTTTTCTGTGTACTAAACAATTGGTATCGTAAGTAAAAATAAAATACCGAGGATAGCTTTTTAGGCTATCCTCGGTATGTTGTTGGTTATTTACTTACACATTAAGAAGTCTTTACAAAATGAGCCCATGGTCATTCGCTTCGGCGTCATTTACATCGATCTTCTTTATTACCACAGATTGCCGCATTTCAACAATATCGTTAACTTGCTTTTCCAAACGCGAAATGACGTCTGGAAAATACCCCAATACGTTGACCATGTTGATTGGTAATTGCGTAGAAACTAATTTACTAGTCTCCGGTGACAAAAAACCCACCGATTGATGGTCGACAATTATAGATAAAGTGCTCGGATGTTCTTTATCCGTTAATGTGACCGCTGAGATTACAGTCTGCCCCTTAGGTATTTTAAACTCACTGTAGAAAAAGTCCACCAATGTCAATTGAGGTTCATGATTTGTTACGTTACAGTAGTTTAAAAAGTTGGTTAAATCGGCAGAATCTAGATCGTCGTTATTTCCAGAGAATATCACGGATAGCAGCGCAATACTGCTTTGAGCTAAACTATCAACTTTTTCTCTGGGAGTTAATTTACTGTTTTCATAGTAAACAACATTGACGGGTTTGTTGATTCTTCTTGAAATCACCTCATAGCCTTTAAGAGTCTTGATGGTGTTTTCCAGCTCAATTTTACTGTCGGAACCGCCAACCACTATGAGTAACGTTGGCCAATTTTTGCTCAGTAACTCATGAGCCAAAACAGGACCTATCACCGACCCTGAACCACCTGAAGCCGAATGCACAATTACGTTAATGTCAGCTGGTTTATACTGGTGTAGTATTTCCTTTGCGTACTCCGAAACGACTTTATAATTAGTGTCGCGTTTTTTTCCTGACCCATCCACGCCGTCAATAATGAAGGCGCGCTCATCATTTGATTCGATTCCAGCTCGTCTTAAATTAGATTTGGATGTATCGATAAAGCACGCATTTATCTCACATGCGCTATCACTAATGTCTGTCCTCCTGTTATTTAGGAAACCACCCACAATGTTAAGAGCAGCGCCACCACAGGCCATTAAGTTCATCTGTTTCATAGTTACCTCTTTAATTAAGTTTGTCCATAGGAATAGCCGTCGACTATAGCGTCATAATTAGAATATAAGGCCATATTTACTTTCAATTAAGAAAAAAAAAACAAAATAAGAAGAAAATGCCAGTGCAGCGTAATGCTGCACTGGCTAACTTGGAATTAATGAGAAGGCGTCCTGGTGAACACCTTGTACCCACCATAGGCAATGGCGCCTATGGCGGCAGCACCAGCTGCTAGCCAGTAGGCGCCATTGCTGGTGCTGGCGGCATCATTCACAAGACGAGGTTTGTCCTTATAGAA
>Ga0172373_10006145_pt1 | contig 16082 bp, 15 predicted proteins | sample Lak10m_2_FD_114546 | JGI IMG/M metagenome (GOLD analysis project Ga0172373, IMG submission 114546) | Freshwater microbial communities from Kabuno Bay, South-Kivu, Congo - kab_092012_10m | ecosystem: Environmental > Aquatic > Freshwater > Lake | place: Democratic Republic of the Congo...
CTAAAAGATCTACTTCGTTTCGAAGCTCAATGATCATTTGCTGTTTAGCAATTAAATCATTAATCCTAACACTCAATTTTTCGTGCAAGTTTTCAGCTTCATTAAATCTAGTATGAACTGATTCCGAAACTCTAGCAGAAATAATACCAGTAAGAAACTTGTTTAAGTCACTTTGACGTTGAGTATTTCCTAAACGCAACATTACAGGTTGGTTGCTGAGTCCGTTAACACGTTCCAATACAACATCAACAGCCTTATTATTTTTGGAAGCAAAAAGCACTTTCTGACCTTCTTTTACAGCGTTAACCACCAAATTAGAAACCACTTGTGACTTTCCAGTTCCGGGAGGTCCAGTAACAACCGTAATATCCTTTTGTAAACCTCTTAAAATTGCTTCCCTTTGTTCCTCATTCATTGGTAGAGGTTCTATCAATACTTTCTCCTCTATTTTTGAATCATCTGTATTTTGATTAATTAATTTACCGAGAATTGTTTAGCATACTGTCTCTCTTCCTGACGCTGCAAATCATCTAATTCCTTCTCTAAACCTTGAGTATATTTACTTTTTTCAGATAAGAATACTGCACATGTATTATAAATTCCGCCAACTGTTACCTTAGATAAATCTGTTTCACTCAGTTTTTGAATATCTAGTTCTTCCAACCAACCCCATGATTCACGCATTCCTCTTAGCCTTAATGCTATTTCTTCTAAATTAGCCGACTCAAGTTCATTTAATCCAAGATCTTCATTGAGTACAAGCATATCTGAGAGAAGTTCCATTGGTTTGAGACCCTCGATGTATGATAGAGCTTCAGGATTAATGTACGGAACGTCTTCAGAAAGTAGTAATTCTGAATTCAAAAAACTGTCTTCATCAAGTTTTTGCACTAAAAGAGGTTTAACCTTAAAGTATGGGTTACCACTTCCAGCAATTTGTGCAGAAACAACAATAGGATATCCAATACATACCGATAAATTATTTCTGTTTTTTCGAAAAGTATTTACATACGAATTGATTTTTTCAGGAATAATAGAAAATCCATCTGTCAACGAAGGAACTCCATCAATTTGACAATACTTTGGAAGCCCATTGAAATTCGACGAAAACTCATCAATTCCTTGCCCTATTTCCTTGGATAAACATTCTAAATAGTAACGACTTAATCGAGCTAGATTATTATTCTTTAAAGGGGCTAAAGACTCTACTGATGTTTTTGAACTAACCGATGATTCAACTTTTCGAATCGACCAATTATACTTCTTGTCTTGCACTAATTGAGACTTTAATACACCATATAATTTTGAATTTATATCGGTTGTCGTTAAGCCTAATATTTCAGCTATTTCTCTTGCTTTAATACTTTTTTTCTCTTCAATTATTTTGACGATGTCTTGTTCTAAACTCATAAATTCTATAAAATTTTAGACAAACCGATTTAATATTTTTTTAAACTTCTCCTCAGCCTTCTGACTCTCTTCCCAAGCACTTTTTAAATCAGATAAAGCCTCTTCAACAGAAGGTAAATTATCTTCAATGATTTTCTCGACATAGAGTGGGATGTTCAAGTTGTAATCATTTTCAGCAATCTCTCCAAGGGAAACTACTTTTACATAATTTTCAACGTTTTCATAAGCCGAATACCAATCGAATAATTGTTGAACATGGTTTTGTTCCAAATAATTTTGAGCACGACCAACTCTCACTTGATCAGAACCATCAATGAATAGAACTTTCTTCTTTTTTGAGGCTTCTTTATTCTGTCTGAATATAAGCACACAAGCCGCTAATTGAGTTCCGTAGAAGATATTTGCGCCCAAACCAATTACTGCTTCTAATAAATCTTGTTCAATTAAGGCTTTGCGAATTTTGCCTTCTGCATTTTTTCTGAAGAGAGCACCGTGAGGTAAAACTACCGTCATGCGACCAATGCTGTTCATTGACTTGATCATATGTTGCACCCAAGCCATATCTCCATTGCTTTTTGGAGGCACTCCAGCAATGTTGCGTCCATATGGGTCATTTACCCAATTTTCTTCACCCCAATCTTGCAAGGAAAATGGTGGGTTCGCTATCACACAATCAAAGGTCTTCAAACCATCAGCCTCAAAAAAAGCAGGATTGCGTAATGTATCGCCACGCATAATTGAAAAGTCTTCAATTCCATGCAAGAACATATTCATTCTGGCGATAGAACTAGAAGTAAGGTTTTTCTCTTGTCCAAACAATTTCAGCGTGCGGTAATCTTCATTGTTTTCTTTCAAATGGGCAACACATTCCAACAACATACCACCCGTTCCACACGCAGGATCATAAATGGTTTCTCCTTCGTGAGGATCCAAAATCAACCCCAATAAATGCACAACGGAACGAGGCGTGTAAAATTCACCAGCCTTCTTATTTGTTAAATCAGCAAAATGTTTGATTAAGTATTCATAGGCTTGTCCCAGCATATCTGGATCAACCATGGAATTAGACAAATTGTATTGGGAAAAATGCTCAACCAAATCAATCAACAAGCGATCCGAAAGTTTATTCTTGTTACTCCATTGTGCATCTCCAAAAATTCCATATAAAAACTCTTGGTTTGCTTGCTCTATTCCTCGCAAGGCTTTTTCAATGGCTAATCCAACATTAGTCGTTGTCTCTCGGACATCATTCCAATGACATTCTTTAGGGATTACAAATCGATGGAATTCTGGCAGTGATGCATAATCGGCATCTCCTCCAGACTCCTTCAATGCTTCTTGATATTCTTCATCGTAAACATCAGATATTCGCTTAAAGAAAAGCAATGGAAAAATATAGATTTTAAAATCAGAGGCATCTACTGGTCCTTTTAGAATCCAAGCGGCCTTTGAAAGGTATTGTTCGAGTTGGGAAAGAGTTATTTTCATTTCACTTCAAGTTTATTTGACACCAACAAATCCTTCACATCCACCGCAAGCAAATCTGCAATTTCATAAAGAATCTCTATACGAGGTTGTTGCCTGTTTTGCACATAGGCGTTCACCATATTGTAACTTTTACCAAGTTTATCTGCCAACCAACGCTGCGACCTTCCTTGATTTTCCAATGCTTCCTTGATGCAATTCATGATTTTTTTAAAAATTGAAAGTGAAAAGTACAAATTCTTGCTCTACTAAAGTGTAAGTTTTATGAGATATATTATGTATTTTTCCAATCTAAATTTTGTTTCTGAAAAATTACTTCGACATACCAAATCTTACAATTGCTTGGGAGCGTACTATCAGAGATAGTAATCGTGACGTAAAAGACTATGCGGGTATTGAGTTGTTTGAGTCAAATTTTGACAACAACCTTCGTTATTTATCCGAACTTTTGATTGCAGGTGAATACAAGCCTTCCAGACCTGCAAAATTCTACGAACCCAAGGCTACCGGAACACAGCGTGCAAAAACAATTCTTTGCATTGAAGACGCAATTATTTACCAGTGTATATGTGATGCCATTGCTTACCGGGCATATGAAATGACTGAGAAATACGAGAATTTCGTTTTTGGAAGTGTACTTAATAAAGAAGTGCAGTTAGGACTAGATCTATTGAAAGTGCAAAACCCTCGTTTTTTCTTTTTCGAATTATGGATGTCAAAATGGAATAAATTCGCAGATTCCGTCAATGCAGAGGTTGATGATCGATCTATAACATATAAACTGGAAACTGACATCACCGGCTTTTTTGACTGTATTCCTCACAGTAAACTTTTACAATTACTTCACAACAAATTTGATATTGATTCTTCTGTATTGGATTTGTTTAATGAGTGTCTAAATACCTGGTCAGGGACATTTGAATCTGCTACTCCCGGTGTGGGTATTCCACAAGGGCCTCAAGCATCCTTTTTTATTGCCAATGTATATTTAGGAGATATTGACGAAAAAATGGTTAGTCGAGGCTTGAGTTACTATCGCTATATGGATGACTTCCGTATTTATTCTTCAAATAAAGATGAATTAATCGAAGTACTGGTTGAGATTGACAAATTCCTAAAGTCAAATGGTCTGAGTATTAACTCTAAAAAGACGTTGATAGAAAAGTTGGATGAGGATCGAGAAAAAGAGAAAATTGACAATGCCGATATTATGGCCTATTTGGCAATCGCTTTTGAAGAAGATGTAGAACCTAAAATTGACAAAACTGAATCCGATTCCATTGATCAAATTGATTTAACTGAACAATTTGGTGGCGCAAGTCAAGGTGATGTTTACTTTACGCGAGATTTCGAATTTTCATCTGATGAGGAGGCAAAAGAATACTTAGAAAAGGAATTTGATGTCCTTGATAAATTTATTTGGAGTAAGATTAAAAAAGTAGGTGATTCTGTCGAATTTATCGATGAAGAAAGCATTACAAAAGATCTTCGAAAACATCAAAAAGATTGGCTGAAAATTGGATTTGAATACCGCAGTTTATTAAAGTTATCGGAATCTTTGGAATTTGATTACAAACCAAATCCGGATTATATTGATGTTTGGTTTCTATTATCTCGGAAATTTATAGCCAAAGCAAATCAGTTCAATTGGATTTTAGCCAAGTACGAGTCTGATAAATCCTTAAAAGATAAACTTCTCAATCATATAGAGAGGTTTCGACTCTACGAGTGGATTCAACACCAATTCATTGTCACTTTAGCCATCAGCCAAGACTTAACGACTGAAGAACTTCGGAACTGCTTCAAAAAACTTAAGGCAACAGATTCTTTGTATGTTAAATTGGCTTATTACAGACTATTGATCTTGCAGGTCGAGCAGAATCACCAACTTTATTCTACGGTGAAGCACAGCATTGAGTTAGAAAAGAACACGTTCCTTAAAACCACATTGCTTCATTATTATCACAAGAAGAATTTAGGGCAATTAAGTAAGTTTGATATTGCTAAAACTATAGGCCTATTATGAGTTGGAATAAGGATTATAGCGTAGAAACTAATGAGCAGTCAAGTGCTCACCAACTTCGAATGCGCTCGTTAGTAGAGGCAGAAGAATTTCGAAAAGAAGCATTTTTACGGCCATTGGAATATTTAGTAGAAGATATTTGCGAATCTGGATTAAAAGTTTCTCTCCAAGAAGCAATAAATCATTTCAAATATCAGGACGCCACAGAGGAAGCAAAGGCATGTTTAAATATTCAACTAAAATGCCGCCAACTCAATGGTTATAACTTAGTCAATTGGTTGCAAAAAATAATTGATTGTTTTTCTGACGTGGTAGTTGATCATATTCAACGCAACTTAAAAGAAACAATTATAAAGAAGCATCCAACTCAAGGCTATGATCTCACTGATGATAGAGCTGCTTTTACACATTTGGAGTTTGTACACGCTCAACATGACTTCCGATCAAAAATCGGAACTTACTTCAATGCTATATATGAGGATTTGAATAAATCTAAGCACCGACTAAAAAGAGGTGATGACGATAAAATACGAAAACAGAAAGTGAACTTCTATTTCTTGAAGGAAAGAGATATTGATTATGCTAAAGATGCACTTCTTAATCTTCAAGAAGAATTTGCAACGGAATTGGAAGGTTGTCGAATCTAAAAAGGACTATTATTGAATCTCTTTTAATTCCTCTTTTTTTGATTGACTTACTTTATAAACAATCCAGATTCCAAGCACAATACTTCCAGCGATGAGTACGTTTTTAACGAATTGATTATTCGAAACTTTTGTCACTTCTGGAACGAAACTGTTGAACGAAGCAGCATTCAAGTGATTAAAATTAACGTGTGCCATATTTCTTAGATTTTGTAAAAAATAAAATTTCCATCCTATTGATAAAAGCAAAAGGAGCCGAAACCGAACATTTTTCCATTGTAGCGGTCGTCCTTTATTGTGATTGTAGGTAAGTCAAAAGGCAATCCCCACAGGTTAAAAATATAACTTTTATAATGTTGTAAACAAGGTTATAGACTTTGTTGTGAAGAATAAAAATGAACCTAATTGATGTGTCTAAAATACCCACAAGTTATCACAATCTCACCAACGATTGGTGAATATATCCGGTGCTTGTGTTATACCAATTGAAGCCTTGATATTTAACATGATACCAAGATCCGTACTTGCCAAGAATAGTAACAGAGGAGAACTGAGGAACAACAGTAACAACATAGGCTGATTTGGATGCATAGGCTCTCAAGTTAGCATTTGAAGTAACATAGGCAATACAGCTGTAACTTTCGTAATTATCATAGGAATAACTGTCAACATATTTCGTAGTGGTATTTTCATAGCCCCAGCGGACATGGCAGTGAGGACAATAATCGCCAACTTGAGAATAAGATGAAACCGGTTGATGACAAGAACCACAACTTTTAGATGATTGACCGTTTGCCAGATTTGTAATGAACAGAGAAACAATCAATGGAAGCAGATAAGTATATATTGTTTTCATGTCGTATATTTTTAAATTTTGATTATTGATAGCAGAATTGAAAAGAGGTAACCAATCTTGAATAGATGAAACTAAACTCCACATGACTTAAAAATTTACGAGTTTATGTTTTGGATCTTCGCCATACTTATTTGAGCCCTGTTCGCCTGTACCAAAAAGCAGGTAAAGCGGTAAGAATGGAATCAGTTGATACCAACCGCTCATTCCAAGATCGTGGCATCTTTTTGCTCCTTGAGCCCAGAAAAACCAGAGTAATGGAATCTGTAAAACAAAATAGATGGCTGTGAGATCTTGACCGGAAGAGGCTCCGGCGAGAATCATGCCCAGGGCTACTCTACCGACCATCAGGATTAGGAAAGACAAACCGTACTCCGTTCTTCTGATTCGTCCTTCAAATGAAAATGGATTTGTAAACATGACTTAAAATTTTGTGAGTTAACATCCATTGATATCCTTTTCTTAAAAAGGTAACCATGGCGTCACAAAATTTTTCAGAAAAACCGGTTTACAGAAAAACGTGCGAGGTTGCAAAGGATCTTACGCTTACCTCACCAAAACAAATCCGGCCCATTTCTCAGGCTCATAAGGGTAACGGTATCTCATTTCACGCTGTGCTTTAGCATATGAAACCGTGGGATCTTTCGTAAGAGTCAAATCTGTGTAGAAGAGCGTCATCAGTTCCATGGTCTCTTTATCCGGAACTGACCAAAGCGATACGATCAGTTGTTCGACACCGGCAAGTTTAAAAGCACGTTTCAGACCAAATGTGCCTTCAGATCCTTCGATCTTACCAAGGCCTGTTTCGCACGCTGATAGTACGACCAGTTTTGTGTTCGATAAATCCATATTGGCGACCTCTGCTGCAGTTAGAATTCCATCATCGCCGGTTTGTTCGATCATTTTCTTTGGCTCACCTGCCCAACTTATGTTTGAACCACTCAACATTAACCCACAGCGCACCATTGGATCTTCAGATGCCTTGTAAGTAGATTTCTCATTCATTTGCATTAAATAAGATTCCTTTTTAATAATATCAGGAAATGCAAATCCATGCGTAGCAATATGCAAGACTCCCGGAGACTTTTGAAGTAGATCGTATTTAATTTGATTTTCCCCAGCACTTTGCCCAGTATAAGAAGTTGTATTCCAACCAGAATGATTCAACAAGCCTGAAATGGTTTTTACCTCTATTTCAGTTCCTTTGAGAGGAGGCATCTTTGATGAAAAACTACTGCTTCTGTTCTGTTGGATTTCTTTGTCAAGATTTAATTGTAACAAATAATCCTCATTTGACTCTTCTCCTTTTGATGCAGCATCAACAGATGGAATTTGATTAAAGTCTATGCCTCCCAATAATGCTGCAGAGGCTTCAAAAGGCTTTTGCTTTGACAATGTTCCATCTGCAAGATAACGTGTGGTAGTCAATTGGTGGAGTTCATATCGGTCGATTAAATAGGAAATGGAATCAGAACCTTCTACACGTTCATAAAGACCAGAAAAAGATAGATTATTGAGTTCTCCATCTGGGCTGTAATATACTTTATCCACACCTTCTAATAGGGAATCAAGACCTTGCCAAACCAGACTATACAAGGTAGAAAAATCCTTTATTTGAATGGCCTCTTTAATTTCTGGTTCTGCACCGATTTTGACCAATTTAGGATATTCATAACTAGGCCTAACAACCAGTGCAAAAGATTTTTGAGTAGAATCAATTTCATCGTAGTAACTCGCAAATTCAATGGCAGCATCATTGGGAGAAAGGCTATTTTGAACATCTTTCCATGTAATTTCAAAATTGTGTTTGGCGGCGGCATATTCTCCAAGGTTTTTCACTAAAATTTCATCTAATGAATCAGCCAATATATTGTTACGCTCAATAATATTTTTATTTTCTGAACCCTCTGATTGCATTTGGCAGACTATTCTTCTAGCCTCTTTCATTTTTTCATAGTTAATTTTCAAATTCTCGTCAGAAACTTGAGAGCATAAACGATCAAACACTACAGACATCTCTAACATTAAGGATTTAGACAACAATGCTTCATTGTATGACAATTCAATTGAATTTGGGTTTAGAGTGAAATATGAACTTGAAAAAAGATTTATTATATGGTTAAATGGATAATCAACTTTTTGCATCGAATTGAGATCCGATAATGTATACAAAGAGAAATTTTTTAAAATAAGATCTTTTCTAATTCCCAATAATTCACCATAGTAATTGATTGCTGCATTAATATTCCCTAAATCATAACTTACTTTCGCTAGATTTACCAAACTTAATATATTTTCTTGACTTTCACTACCCAAAAGGCTGTAATAGATATGATTAGCTTTTTGATAATATTTGCTTGCTGTTTTATATTTACCAATAACGGAATAAATATTTCCAAAATTGCTCATTAAAGTTGCATAGTCAATATCTTCTTTCTGCTTACTTTTTTTATGAATTTTTAATGCCTGTTTAGCGCATCTCATAGCGGATTTAAAATCACCTGATTTAAAGTGCAACGCGCCTTTATTAGCCATAAATGCACCATAATTTTTATCCTGAAAACCATTTTTGTTCTTTAATATGCAAAGTGCTTCAGCGAAATATTTCTCTGATGACTTATAATCACCCAAATCACTATATAAATTACCAAGTTCCCCCAAAATCAATGCATATTTTGGATGATTTACGCCAAAAGTATTTTTACAAATTTTTTGTGCCAATCGAAAAGATAATTCTGCAGATGTGAACTTACCAAATCGGGAGTATAATTCCCCAAGATCACATAAAATAGCAAAACATTCAGGATGATCTTGACCTAAAGTATTAGTGTAAACATCAAAAGCTAGTTTATAGTATGATTCTGCTTGAACAAAATTTCCTGATCTGAAAAACATTAATCCAAGATTATTTAAAGTTTCAGCATAATCTGGATGATTAGCACCTGAGGTGTTTTTTAAAATCTCTAAAGCTTCACTAAAAAACAATTCTGCTTTGCTAAATTCGAAGTTATTTATACAAATAAGACCTAGATTGTTGAGTGTTGCTGAGTAATATGGATTTTTTTCACCTAACGTAACTTTAAAAATATCCAAAGCTTGAGTGAAATAATTATATGCAACAACTTCATGACCTTCATCGAAATGAAGTGCGCCTAAATTATTTAAAATACATGCATATTCTGGTGTTTCTATGCCTAATAGGTATTCTGCATATTTTAAAGCATCCGTATGACATTCTAAGGACATTTGAAATTTGGCTTGCCTTGAATATAATCGGCCAAGATTATCTAACGTAAATATATAATCTGGATATAATTTCTCATCTGCTCGGAAAATTTTTATTGCCTCTTTGTAACAATCTTCTGACTTTTTGTTGTTGAAATAATAAAAATTCAAATCACCTAAAACAGACAATGTATTTGCATATTGAATATGATTTGCTCCGAAAACATCCTTTTTTTTTCTCAATAAATCTTCACAATATCTTTCTGCTAAGTTGTAATCAATATTCCAAAACACCCTAACAATTTCTTCAAGAATCGACACATATTCAGGAGCCTCATTGCCAAAAGTATCTTTGTATAATTCCAAGGTCTCTAAAAACCATTTTTCTGCCATTTCCACATCCAAAGTTTCGGTATAGGTCACACCAAGATTGAACAAACATTGCGCATAATCAATAATATTCTTTTCGGTTAATTTCTCATATATATTTTTCGCTCTGATATAGAGTGATTGTGATAAATCGTATTCGGTCTTATTTAAGTAATATAATCCCAAGTTTTGATAACATTGTGCTGCGTGAATTGACTCTTCTCGATGTTGTGAGTTTAGCATATCAAGTGACTTTTGCCAAAAATACTTTGCAGAGTCTAAATCCAAATTATAAAAAGTGCCACCCAAATATTTAAATGACAATGCATACCTCAAACTAGTATCCCCCTCATTTCTAAAAGCCCAATCATTCATCTGTCTGGCTACAAATAAAGCGCTATCCAACTTTTGCTGTTGAGTTAGCCGATTGTATTGGGATTTCAATAGATCAAATTCCCCAACCTGAGATTTCGATGTTTTTGAAATAAAAACAAAACTGATTAGAAGGAAAATAAATGAGAAGGGATTCCCGAATGACCTCATTATTAGTTGAAAAAAATTACCGTTTTCCGAAAATAATAATTCCCATTTAACAACACACTTTTATCTATTAAATGAAAGTCAAAAAAAGGAATGATCTTTCCTCTTTTCAAAACATCCGTCATATTATATTCTGAGAGTGGCTCATCTAGCAAGTAGATATATCCTAAACCATCTAGTTTCGTCATATTTTGCTTATTTATTTTTTCCATGTTTATTTACATTACACTTCATACTTCGCTGCGATCTGTTGGATTGTCAACTTCTCCTGGATTGCTTCTATCGCAACCTTCGCCTTGAACTTGGCTGTAAACTTCCTTCTGGTGTTTTTCATGACAGGTAATTTAAACATTATTTGTACTTAAATTTCTGTCCTAAAAATTGGTAGAATTACAATCATAATATACTGATTTTATTTGAATTAAACAATAAAAAAATAGAAAACGTAAAAAAGCCCCCGAAGGAGCTTTTCACAAAAAATCAAATACGGTCATTTCTTACTGGTAGCCAGGTAAATGATCCAGAGTATGCCCGGGACCGTAAACCAAATGAAGAAATTATACAGTAGGATACCGTCTTTGGTTGATCTGCCAATTGGATCGTAGGTCAACTGATAGGAAGAAAAAAGAAAAAGAAGGGTTGCGATTACCGTTGTGAAGATGGCTGCTGTTTTCATAGTTTTTGTTTCTGTAATACAATTAGTTGGTATTCTCGGAACGGCGATCCTTGTCTTCGTAGATATCGAAGAGATCACTTTTTAAGTTTCCGGTAAATTTTGCGCGTTCGTAGGTGCGAATGGATTCCGACATATCACTCATCATCCCGCAGATGTTGCTTTTGTCATAAGACATGATGTTCTCTCGACGTATATTTAGATTTTCAGAGGCACGTATCGCATCCAATCCTGCTCCAAGGAAACTAAAAGTCCATTTACCGGTCGCATCCAACTCTTCAATCATTTCGCCAATCAAAGGACGTGTGTAGAATTTAGATGCATTCTCTCCTCCATCCGTCAGGATGACCATGACTACCGATGCTTTGTCTTGCTGAATCTCCTTGTCAAACTTTCTACGAATGGCCTCAATGGATTTTCCTATTCCATCCAGTAAAGCCGTCAGTCCTCCAGGCTTGTAACTTTCTCTGGACAACATCTTGATTTGATCAATCGGCGCGAATTGAACGAGGTCCATCACCTCATCTTCGAAAAAGGTAACCGACACAACATATTCGTTTTCCGGAAACTCTGTTTTCAATTGCTGCAAGGTTTTTAATTGCGAATTGAAGCCTTCAATTGTTGGACCTTCCGATCCAGACATCGACCCACTCTGATCGACTACAAAATGGTAAATTGTTTTTTTGTTTTTCATGATATTTGGTTTTAGAAGTTAAAAATTTGAAAATTGCACCATCCCCTCTGACGTAATCAATTTCACGCCAATACTGATGTCATCAAACAACTGAAAACTAATCTGATTACCATCTTCATCCAGCATATTAAGGATTTGATAATGCTCTCCTGTATCTGTAAAATCAGATATTAAGCCACCAAGATTTCGATAAATTAAAACATCACCATTTGCACGATAATGAATGATGTCATTGTTTTCATTGGAATTGAAAACAAAAGTATTTTGAGCATCAAACCATTCGGACCAATCTTTATCACTATTTAGCATAAGTGCTACGTGATTAAAATCTGCTCTAAACTGATCGTTTTGAGCGTTAACATATCCACAAAGGACAAAAAGAAATAAAGTAGAAATTAGATTTTTCATGATGTTGATAAAAATTAAAAGATTATTTATGTTGCCAGCAGTATAAGTCACGTGAATTTGAAACACAATGTTGACATCGCTTCCCTGTACTTTTAGCTACAGCATGACATTGATCATATTGACATGTGTAACATTGTTTTGAAGCAACAGGCCCGTTTTCTGATTGCTTCTCCCCTGATGCAAAAGAGATGGTCGTTAGTGTCAGCGCTACGGCTGAGAAAAACAAGATTTTTTGAAGTGTTTTCATACTTTACTTTTTTAAGTTCTGAGGGTTTATAGCGAAAAGGAAAAAAGGTAACCACGTCTTTGAAAAACTTTTTCGTACCATGGCGTAAAATCTTCTTTATCAGGTGTAAATTGGGTAGCAATACACAGGATAACTTCTCCTTCCGAATTTTTCTTTCTGAAGATGGTTGAGGTAAATCCATTCTCCGACTCAATGACCCAAAACAAACCGCCATTTTCATGCCCTCTGCCTTCTTCTATGTTCAATTCATAACGTGACAAGAGCCTATCCAAGACCTGATCGGCATATTCCGGTTCATCGATGAGATATTGTTTATTGGGGGTTCCTTTCCAGGTGAACCATTGACCGTAAAAAATTGGATCCTTTTTTTGAGAGTAATTACCCCTACCTGTGCAGAAAGGGAATCAACGAAAAGAAAGAATAAGGTAAAAAGTAGTAATGATCTCATGTCCTATCGAATTTTTGGTGTTGATAGGAGAAATAAAAAAAGGTAAACAAAAACTATTCTTTTCGGGCTCTTCATTATCTAAATAATTGTACATTCGGTAGTCAAATTTCACCGAATGAAGCACTATTTTTTCTTTATTGCACTCCTCTTTAATTGGACTTTAGTGAATGCTCAAACCTATTCTTCACCGCCGGACTTTGCACAGAAGGTATATGATGACATATATAATGCTATGAGTGATGGAAAGGTCATCAAACCTAAATTGGTTGTAAGCGATGCGGCCTCAGAGGTTGCCACCTATGACCCAAAGACAGGTAGTGAACCAATGATAAAGTTGGGTGTCAACTTTATACTGCTAATCCGAAATTTTGGTAAAGACTCTTCAAATGCATTAGCACATGTACTTGGGCATGAGTTAGCCCATGTTATTCTGAGACAAAACGACTTGATAAGTAAAGTTGGAAGTGGTTATGCCTCTCCTGAATTCAACAAAGAAGTAAAAAAGTATAAAAAAACACTTCAGGACAGTTTATTTGAAAGGCAGGCGGATGAATATGCCGCACTCTATGCCCACATTGCAGGGTATAAAACAACTGGGTTAGGTACAGTTTTACTCGATTCCATTTACAAACGTTTCAAACTCACTAATAGCAAATTGAGTCGTTACCCGACATTGAAAGAAAGAAAAGAAATCGTTCGTTTTACAGAACGAAAAATGGGAGTTTTAAAATCGTTCTTTGATGCTTCTGTGCTTTGTTCAGTTTCAGAAAACTTCGAAATGAGTGAAGCACTAAATCGGGCAATCATACAAGAGGATTTTCCAAGCAGAGAGATACATAACAATCTTGGTGCAACTTCCTTGATTCAAGCCATTCATTTGCTTGATACCCTCGAGTTTCCTTACGAGTTCCCTGTGGCCATTGATCTGGACACCAGATTAAACACCTCGCAAGAGCGGGCCTTGGGTAAAGATGCTGTTACGTACTTAAATCAGGCACATTCGCATTTAAGCAATGCCACAAGATGCAGTCCGACATACTATACAGCCTGGCTGAACGAAGCCATTGTGCAGTTTATATTAGGTGACGAGAAACTTTACAGCATTGCGCTGATAAACTTAAGTGACTGCACAAATAAAGAATTATTGAATAAACTGGATGTACTTAAAGCCATTAAAGAGGATTACTTGAGTAAGAAAAAGTCTAAAACACCCTATGCCGCACTTTGCAAAAAAGGAAATACATACGCCTGCAGTAAAATTGAACCTAAAAATGAAAAAGATGTCAGAGAATGGCCCGAATCACTAACCTTTATCAAGGATTACCAAAACCCGAAATTCGATTTCAATAATGAAGAAGCAAAAAAGGCAGATACCTTAAATAAAACACTTTCTGTCACTAAATATGACTTCCGTTATAGAAGGTTGACAAACAAGGGAATCATAGGTGAACGTTGGTATTATTTGAATGGATCAGCAATCAGCGCAGATATATACACACTTGCATCTAAAATCATCACAGATACAGAGCGCTCATTTTTAGAAGATCACTGTCAACTCATCGGTGTTTTCAACAAAAAAACCTACCTTAGATGGAACGATATTTTCATCGTTTTGAACGATAATAATGCTCAATTCTACTACATAAATTAAGAAAAATGAAAAAAACACTATTCATCCTTTTGGTTATTGGTTATTCGATTGCATTTGGACAAGGATTGATACTCGATGCCAATGAGTATTCCAATGCAAGGCAATGGGAGCCAAAGGAGGAACAAGGATATTCATCTGAAGTTCTGCCTTCAAAAGTTTCTTTTAGAAGTTATACGCCCTACATTCAAAACCAAGGAAAGGTGAGCACTTGTGTAGGTTGGGCAGTAGCTTATGCGCAATTGACGACGCAACAAAACATTCAAATGGGAATCACTGATCCCACACAAAAGATATGTCGTGCCATGGATCCGTATTTCGTTTATGGGAATATCCGTAACTATGGTGATTCCTGGTGTCAGGCTGGGACACGAATATATGATGCGATGGCTGTTTTGATGTCAAAAGGAACTAAGCCTTGGATTTGGGATCCATGGCTGGCATGTAACTCAGTGGTAACATTTTCTGAATTTACTAATGCCCTGGCCTCTAATTACTTGATCAACAACTATTTTGTTGTTCCTAATGATGACTTTGTTCAAAATGTAAAGGAAGCATTGAGTTATAAATTGATAGTTTCTGTCGGGATGAACCTAACCGCATCATTTCAAGCAGGTAGCGCAGCAACTTATGGTGTTTGGTCACCTTCAGACAATGAACAATCGATTGGAGGGCATGCCATGTGTGTGGTAGGATATGATGACAATAAATACGGTGGAGCATTTGAGGTCATGAATAGTTGGGGATCTGACTACGGAGATAATGGCTTTGTATGGATCAAGTACCCCGACTTCAAGAAGTATGTTGTAGAAGCCTTTGTTATTGATGCCGGTGATTATAAAACTGGGAATTGCTCAAAGGGAGATTGTTACAACACCTATTCAAGATACAAGTTCAGTAACGGCAATATTTATGAAGGACTTATTGTAAACGGTTATCCTGATATTTACGGTTCGACTGTTTTTCCGAATGGCAATTTTTATGTTGGCGGAATGAACAAAGGTCGCAAGCACGGGCCAGGGATCATGTATGATGCCGCTCAGAGGGTTTATTTTAATGTAGTCTTCAATAACGATAATTACGTGCGTTGGAGTGTGAAACAAGGGTACGCTTCAGATGAAGAATCAGAGAAGATGACAAAACTTCTAGAGATCCTCAATACGATGAATCCTGCCAAAACAATGGACCCTGAAAGTGAGGAGCAAGATGCCTATTTTGAAAACATGGACATTCCAGAGGAGCCATTTGTGATCCCTTATGAGAAATAACCGGCAAAATAGTTTTTTCAATTTTCGAAAGTCCAGGCAGCGTCTTGGACTTTTTGTGTTAACTGTAATGCAGGATTTCATGACGCGTCTCTACGAAATCTGGCTGAATGAAAAAACAACCATCAGAGAAGACTTCAACAGAACACA
>Ga0172373_10006146_pt1 | contig 16082 bp, 18 predicted proteins | sample Lak10m_2_FD_114546 | JGI IMG/M metagenome (GOLD analysis project Ga0172373, IMG submission 114546) | Freshwater microbial communities from Kabuno Bay, South-Kivu, Congo - kab_092012_10m | ecosystem: Environmental > Aquatic > Freshwater > Lake | place: Democratic Republic of the Congo...
AGAGTAAATATGAAATATATCTCAAAGCCCCTATAATCTGGATATTGAGCCATAACAATTTTATGATCCTTGTTGTTATAATTATAATTAAATGTTGTTTTTTGCTTTTTTTCTTCAATAATAATCAATGTTCCATCCATTTTTTTTAATATCACTTCATTAATTTTACTATGAAAATCTTCGTCAAAATCATCCAATTCGCCTGTACGCATTAATAAAGCCTTATTCTCCATAAAGCCAGCTTTATTAATTCGTGCAAACTTGTCAAAACTGTTATCTACCAATGACTTAATAAGATTCACAATAAAATCATAATCAAACTCTTCTTCTTCGGGTTTGTATTCCTCGTTATCACTTTCGCTATCGCTCATTTTGATAATTTTTATTTTGAATGATTATAAATACAAAATCAGTTTTTTATTATTTTATTTTAATTTTTATACAAAAAAATGATTGATTTTTATCTTTTTTTATACAATGAACGATTTAGTTGAATTGATGTCAAATATCAATATTCATCAAATAATAAATGTTGGTGATGTTTTATATATATACAAATATGATAATTACTTTTATATTATAGATAAAAACGATTATTGTGATGATATCGAATATAAAACAATTGTTTTAGGTGGTTTAATAAATCCTCTAGTAATTGTCAAATCTGATATAACAGATTTTAGAAAAATAAGTTTTACAAATGAAGGCATAAATGAAGTCATAAAACGTATTGATGATGAATTGATGGATATAGATATTATTTTTATTGATAGTTGGGATACTATATTTAATATATAAAAAAATGATTTATTTTTTTAATTTATAATTATATAAAATGCCTTCTTCTAATGATAAAATTATTTCTGATATGATTAATACAGTCAATTCTTTATTTAAATATGACCCATTTGATGAAAGTGATGATGAAGAAAACAATAATAGTATTGCTACACGTTATTATGATATATGTTTTGCAAACTTGCGAAATATTAATTTAGAAATTATTAATGATGCTATTATTAAAAAACTTAATGCTTCTGTTATTTCTAAAATTGACAACGTTACGCTATTTGAATACTCAAATCATCTTATTTGTATGGAAATTAAAACAAGTTATGCAAATGAAAATGATTTATTTTATAAAGTTATGTTATTAAAGCAAATCAATTCGAATTAATTTTAAACTATTTGTATAAAAAATTGATTTTGTATTTATAATAATAAATCGTCCAATCAAAATGGGAGGTGGTTCAAGTTATTACGAAGCAACACGTATCGAGAAACAAGAAGCATTTGTCAGGAGTAATGTTCAGCAATTCAAGGAGGCTCTCAACAGCCAACGCAGAGGCAACAAATATGCTGAACCTTACTCAAATGGACAGGTAGAGGGCAAATTGCGTCAGCTTTATCACAATTCAGACACATTACGAGACAACAGACGCTCTTATGTGAATGAGTTTGAATGGGCTAATGCAAAAAAAGCATTGAACTATTAAAAACAGTTTTTGTTTTTCAAATTATTATTATTATAATAATATGTTTTGTTTTTATAGTATTTATATAAAAAACTGATTTTAGATTTATAATTATAAATTGTCCAATTAAAATGGGGAGCGGTTCAAGTTATCAAAAGTCAGATTATGTTGAGAAATATCATTCAGTTGAGAAGAGACAACCTAAAAAAAATAAACACACCGAAATTACTTCAATAAAAAATAAATATAACATAAAAATTTACGTGAATGATTACGAATGGGATAAAGCAAAAGTTGTAGGAAGAAATGAATGAGATTTTTTTTATTGTGAAATATTAAATATATTGCCAACTGTTGTTTTTTCATATATATCAATTAAATTGGCTTTATCTTTTTTATAATTTGTGAAAGGTTCTATATTACTAGTTAATGTATTAAAATATCTTTGCAATTCAATAACATTTATATTATTTGGATTGGTAGTTATACTTGGAATTATATTAGATGTATTATTAATATTAGTTATATCAGATGAAACAACTTTATTTAATTCAGTTCTTAATGTATTATAATTAATATCTTTATCAGTCATTATAGATAATTTAATATCACCTCTGGTTGTTTTAATTTTTTCTTCTGCAAGTAATTTTAATTCAAGTAAATTATAATATTTATCAAATATTTCTAAAATAATTGCTTTAGTTATATTCTTTGTTGATAATATGTCTGCTTCAAACTTTTTAAAGTTTATTGATTTTATGAAAACTATAAATAAAAATATATTGCTTCGTAAATGAATATAACAATCTATTAATGGCGATATTAATCGTTCATCTGGTTCTTTATTATAAGTATCTTTATATATATCTACTATTTTTTTAGTAAGATTATTGTGGGCAATCGTTTTTTCAATATCATTTATTGCAAGATTATCTTGTATTTTTATTAATCTATCATATTCATAAGAATTATACAATTCTTCATTCAATTCATCTTTAGTTAAATATATTTTAGTTTTCAATTCTTCATTATTTGGCGAACGATTGAGAACTTTTTTATAAATATCTATTACTTCATATTCAGTACTTTTTTGTACGAGATAATCATTAAACGGAACTAATGATAAAGGAATTAAATCTTCAATAGTATTTTGATTATATGAACCTTCGAAATCTTCACTAAAATAAATATTATTATTAAATATTATTATTACAAATATTATTATTATTAATATAACGATTATAGGCAATATTATTTTCATTCTACTTTTAAATAATTATAATTATTCTATATAGATTACTTTACATATATGAAAAAAAACGATTATGAAATGTATATTGATGATTATTTAAAAATAAGTCCTGAATTAAGATTTATATATGGTAAAAGAGATAAAGAAACGTTATCGCATATTACCAATAATTTAAGTGAAGATTATATAAATCAAGAAAAAAAAATTATTGAAAAATATAAAAATACAAAACACATTGAATTGATACACGATATAAATGATTTAAATTATTTATTTAATAATAAATTGAACTTATTTATATTTTCATCTTATAATAATTTTATAATTAATTATTATTATGATGAAAAATATATTTATCCTAAAAATGAACTTTATAAAAAATCACGTCAAAATGATTTTAATGAATTGGTAAAAAATACAATAATAAAGGCTAATGAAGGATTAAAAGCAAATATTACTTTTCCAAAAGTTATTATTAAAAAGTTTTTATTGCAAATTAAATCTTATCCTAAATATTCATTTTTATATAATTTTATTAATAAGCATTATTATCCTTACTGTAGAATAGAACCTGGTTTGTGTTATATTAAAAATGGTAAAGATATTTATAAAACAATAATTAAATCAAATATTGGATATTTAGATATAACACCAGAAGAAATACACAAATTAGGATTGAGTTTAATTAAATCTAAGATTAAAACCGGAGATACATATAAATCAAAAAAAGAGTTTATTAATGATTGTCATAAATATGCTAATTATATTTATGACAATATTATTGATAAGTATTTTGATTATAAATTAAAAAAAAGGTTTGTTATCAAAGAAGTAAATAAAAGTCTTGAAAAAAGTACTCCATTGGCTTATTATAATGAAATTGAAAAAACTGTTTTTATAAATACTTCTTATTATTATGAAATTGAAAAAAAAAATCTATATTCACTAATTATGCACGAATGTATGCATTATTATCATTTTGAATATATACATCATTTAAATATTCCTAAATATAAAATATATGATTATTCAAATACCGCATTAATTGAAGGATTTGCACATTATATGGAGATTTATTGTGAAGATTATAATGACGACAATAATCCATATTCATTATTACGTAAATTGCGTTTAGTTGCTGATACTGGTATTAATTATTATGGATGGACTTTTAAACAAACATTAGATTATTTAAATAAATATCTTCCAAAACAAAAACAAGATAATATTAACGAAGTTGAAAGATATATATGTCTTCCAGGTCAGGCACTGAGTTATTTAATAGGAAAACTACATATAATTAAATTAAGGGATTATTATTTGAATAAAGGTGGAAATATTAAAGATTTTCATCATAAATTACTATCAGAAGGACACGCGTCATTCATAACAATAAATAAACAGTTTGATTTTTAATTTATTATATAATACTAATAATAAATGAATAAAAATAATTTTATAGCAATATCCGAAAATAAACCACAAATAAATTGGTTTGTTGTTATGTTAATGTCTTTATATAGTCAATATACAAGAGATTTGATAATTAAAAAAGGTAATGATAATGTAATTAATATATTATTAACTAAATATTATTATAATAATGATTTATCTAAAACCTTTTATAGTATTATTAGCCACGAAATATTATTATTATTTTTATTAAGAGAAACTGGTCATAATAACATTCGACAATATATGATTAATAATAAAACTTTAAATACACCAATGATTTTAATGAGTTATATTCATAAATATTTAAAATTAAAATGTTTAAGATTCTTTAATATTCATAATACAGATAATTATTATAGTATAGATAATTATTATGATTATACTATAAATAGTGATAATAAATTGACATTTGCATTAACAAAAAGTTTAGATTCTGCTAATGGTTCAAAAACAGAAACCCCTGATATTATTATGATACAAAAAGATAATGATGATACAGATGAAGCAATTTTTATTAAAAATACAATTATAAATACATCATATGAAAAGGTTTTTAATGTTAATAATACTGATGCAAATATAAAATCTTTAAATAGCGTTATTACTTATAATAACAATAATTATAAATTAGATTCTTGCATTATATCTTCAAAAGATGATAATGAATATAAAATATTATTTCATTATAATAATAAACAATATTCATATAGTCCTAATAAAGAAGAAATAAAAGAAGTTAAATGGAATAAGAATAACGATTCTTCTTCTTCAAGTAATAGCAATGATATTAAAAAAATAAAATCTAATTTAATTGCTATCTATACCTTACAATAATTTTTCATATACAATTAAATAAGCATTGCTACTATTAATTTTATTTTTAATATCTTCTTCTTTATATTTAATTATTTCATTGTCGTTAAATAAATGATAATTACCATCATTGATATTACATAAAGCTGTATAATGTCCTCCATTTATACCACCATTATGTATTCCAATTGCTTGCAATTTATATTTATTTTCTTGCTCGTTATTAAAAATAATGTCATCATTAATAAATACTTCTGTATTATTTTTATTATTTATATCTTTGAATCTATTTAAACATATAAATAATATTTTTGGCAATTTCCAAATCCTACAAGTTTTAATATAATTTTGATTTTTATTGCATTTTTCGCATTTCCAATCATCTTTTTCTCTGTATTCATCCTTCATATAATTTCCAATTAATTCAGCAATATTATTATTAGGTTGAATATCTAATGTAATACTAATAAATGGTTCAAATGAATAAGTTTTATTATTACAATGACAACATTGAATTATATTTATAATTGAACCTTGAATATTTTTTGATAATTCGCTTTCTTTAAAACTATTATGATTAGCAATTTTATAATTATGTTCATCGTGAATATTTAATAAAGGTATATTAAATAATGATTTATCAATTGATGTACTCGTTTCTTCATTAATTTTTTCATAAATATAAAACCATAATTCATTTATATCTATTTCTTCATATTTATTAAAAATACCTTTGAAAGTTTTATAAAAATAATTAATAAACTTTACGGGATTTAATGATTTTTTTTGAATATATAATAAATCAATAATTTCTTTAAGTTCTGCTGTAAATGTATCATTTGGTACATTAGCATTTAAAATAATAGAACGAATTATTTCATTACGACTTATAATTTGTATTAAGCTATTAATAGCACACGTTCCGCCTAAATTATTAATACCTTCCATAATTTGCTTAAATTACATTTAATAATTCTAAAATCATTTTTTTATATATAAAAAATGATATTTGATTTTTAATTATTATTATAAAGATGGTTTATTCTATTATTTTAACTTGCAGTATTTTATCAGGTCATACATCATATAATAAAAATGTATTATTGATGAATTATATGGATAATATTCCTTTCAAAGAACTTGAAGAAAATAATAAAAAAGAAATTAAAAATGAAAAAAAAATTAAAAATGAATATGATAAAATAAATTATAAAAATCAAAAAAATTATTTCATTAAACATATTATGATAAATCGTAAATTAAAATTATTTCATTAATAATAAAAGGATGAATTGTTTTAATATTGCATTTATTCCTGATTATTTAGATAATTGTGTTTTGAACTCAATTTTTTTGGCATCTTTATATAGTACATATTCGCAACAAATATTAATTCAAAAATCTAATGAATGGGATGAATCTGATAAGCTTTTAATGACATTTAAAGCAATTTTGTTTAATTATGATAGTGATGCCGAAACAATTAAAAATCATTTAAATGCAATAAATCCAAATAAATTATTACAATTATTACCTAACATTGATAAAAGTACAGATTTAAAATGGCATCAAGATTATTTAAGCAATTTTTATAAACTATTAAATATAAATGTATTAACTATTATTTATGATGTAAAAAGAAATAATTTCATATTTGAAAATGATAAAAATGAAAATCCAGATATTATTATTTTATATCATTCAAGTTATAATTCAAAATCACAATTTTTCATTTCTAAAGATATAAATAAAATAGATGCAAATGACATTAATCAAACTGGTTTGATTACAATTGAAAATATAATTACTTTTAATGATAATAATTATAAATTGGATAGTTGTTTAATAGATAATGAATATTCAACAACTGGTATTAATTGTAATGATAAAAAAATTGTTTATAATTGCTGGAACAGTGGAAATATTGAAGATAATTTAATGGAGTTTGATTGGGATATTAAAACAACACCAAATAATTTTTGTTTAAGTAATGGAAAAGAAAAATGTTTTTCTTTTAATGAAGAAGCAAAATTATTTGTTTATGTAAAATATAATGATGTTATTAATAAACAACTGTCATCTATTAGCAGTAGTTCTATAAATAAAGATGAAATTATTAAAAGTGCAAAATCAATATCAAAAGATGATATTTTACTTAAATTATTGGAAATAATACAAGATAAATCATTTAATAAAGAAAAAGAATTAAAATCAAAAAAGAAAAATGAATTAATTCTTTTACTTATTGATGAATTGCAAAAAAAATAATTATTTATATTTATATCTATCGTATGCCAATTCTGCAATTAAATTACTTTCTTGAATATCGCTATTAAATGTTATTGATTGTTTATAAAAATTAAAAGTTTTATTATGAACATATACATTTAAATTAAAATCCAAGCATAATTCAGATAAATAACTATCAAACTGTTGAACTATTGGAAAAAATGTATTTGTATTAAATATCTTTTTAATCGCTTTTATATTTATTATATATGCATTTGTTAAAAAAAATCTATTTACTTTATAAAGATTTTTATTTATCTTTTTTTTTAAATAACATAAATCGGGATCACTCATTATATAAATATCCCAATTAGGCGGTAATGATGATAATCTATAATTAATTTCATTTAAACTTATATTTGTTATAATGCTATCATCTTCAAAAATTAAAAATATTTTATTTTGTTTATAATTATCAATTAATGATTTCCAGATATTATAATGACTCAAATAACAACCAATAGAACCTTCGTGTGTTAATTCATAATGATATTTACGTGGTTTTTTAATAACATCTAATGTATAATCATTTATAATATTGTCTTTTAGCAATTGTTCTAAATCTAAGGTATTTCCATCAACGGCTTCTATAATAGTTAAAGGCAAATCCAAATTATAATATTTTTTAAAAAAATCTAATCTATCTTTACGTCTTTTTAAATTAATTAAAAAAATCTTAGCAATTTTATTTTTATATTGATTATAATTATAACTATATATATTTATAGTATAACCTATAATACTAAGAATTGTAATAATTATAATTGTAAATATAATTATCATATTTACCAATCATAAATATAAAAAATTATTTTATTTTATTCAAATAATACTTATTTAAATCATATAAATATTGACTAATATAAAATCCTAATCCAACTCTGGCTAATGAATATGAAATACCAAGCTGTGCAATTTTAAAGTTTTTAATAATTGACTTAATTGTTTCATTTGATGCATATTTTTTATTTTTAATTAAATTGAATGGTGAAACTATAACTAAAGCACTGCAAATTACAGCAACATTATTAATATGATTATCTTTTTTCTTGAATGATAAATAAATGTAATTGAATAAGAAATCGCGAACTAGTAATGGTGCTATGCCAATCGCAAACCCTTTATATCCGTAATTTTTAATAATCATTTTTGCACCTTCTTTTGTTGAATAATTATTATACCAACTGTTGAACTTGATTAATTGCAATGGATTTGTTATGCTACAAACAAATGCAGTCATTAACGCTGTTTCAATATTACTATTTGAAATTGTTGAATAATGATCGATATATGAGAAATAAAGTCCTGATGTTATAAGACGAGTAAGAATAGTATAAGATGACCCTTTATATAAATCACGCCAATTTTCTTTATTGAATAATTTAATATTTCTTGTTGTAGATAAATAAATTGCTTTGTCAATTGGATTAAAGATAACAGCAGACATTAAACCTGTCGAGAGTCCTGAAACTACTTCAACATTTGTCATTTTATTGACGTCAAAAAACAATTCCTTAAATAAAAATCATTTTTTTAACATTTCCATTTATGACCACAACAAATGCAATTGAAATACTGAGTAATGGCTTCATCGCCACTACGTGTTTGCAATTCATAATATGTAACTTTATTGTTCTTGCATTTACCACATTTAATAGCATCTGTCATAGATACTTGTTTAAACTCATAAGCACCTTTAATTTTTCTATTATGTTTTTCGCTGATTTCCTTCCAAATATCAGGAAACATTTCTTCACTATTCATATATGGTATTTTATGTGGCAATATTTCTCTATTTTTTAATTGTTTTATTAGATTTTGATTTTTAATATAACAATCTTTATTTAAGTTTGAATAAATACTAATAGCTATATTTAAATATGTTTCTGCAAATAAATCATATGACCAAGAAACACTTATATTTAAAGAATTGGCATAATCAATTGATGCATTGAATATACCTATTTCAAGATCTTTTGCTTCAATTTCAGATAGATTCAAATCTTTTTTAAATAAATCAACAAGTTTATTACGAACCTCGTGATTATTATTAATATTAGTAGTCATATTTATTTATGTTTATTTATATTAATAAATATTAATCAATTTTTATTTATATAAAAAATGATATAAATCATCATTCTTTTTATTATAATAATGAATGTCTATAACTATAAACAAGATGATAATGATAATTACTTAAATGCACGTATATATAAAAATGATTGTAATAAGGATGATAGTAATAGTAATAGTAATTATTTAAATGCACGTATATATAATAAAGAGATAAAACAAAGTAAATATAGTTTTAACAATCCTCAAATATATTTAAAAAAATAAAAAAATGATTTTTTATTTATATAAAGATTTAATTATAAATAATAATCAAGCACAATGTCTTCTACACCTATTCTCCCTAAAAATATCAATGTTTCAAATCTTCGTTATTCTGAGGTTAAAACTCTATCATCTGGTGCTAAATCAGTATATATTAATTACGGTTCTGGAAAACTTCGCATTCAATCGCCTGTTATGTATCTTCCTTATGGTGTAAATGAGGGAGGATTTGAGGATAAAAATGCTAAAGTTGATCCGAAAAAGATTGAAAAGAAAGATAAGAAGTACGATATTACTATGTCATTTAAGGGACACGAAGAAAATCCAAAGATTGAAGCTTTTCTAACTAAATTGCGTGAAATTGAAACAAAGGTTATTGATGATGCATTTGACAATAGAACCCCCTGGTTTAAGGATGACTTTGACAACAATAAATCTTTCGTTGCTCGTCTATTTTCTCCAATTGTTAAGATTGATAAAGATAGGGAAACTGGAAAAGTTGTTGGCAAATATCCTCCTACAATTCGTTTCAAGATTCCTTATGATAATGAAAATGATAGATTTAATTTTAATAGTTATAATATGAGTAATGAAATCATTAATCTTGCTGATATCATCAGTAAGCTTAAAGGTGGAAAAGCACAATTAATTGTAGAACTAAACAGCATCTGGTTTGCTGGTGGTAAGTTTGGCTGTACTTGGAAACTAATTACTGGCAAGTTTCAACGTTCTGTAAATAATGATATTACATTTATTGATGATAGCGATACTGAAAAAGTCAAGGAAGATGAAGAGGACGAAGAAGATGAATCAACTGTTAAAGAAATCGCTGATGTTCTAAATGAAACAAGAATTGAAAACAGTGATGATGAATATGTGGAACAATCTGATGATAAGAAAGATGAAACAACAAATGTACAAACAACTGTTGAGAAAAAGAAAGGTGGCAGAGCTAAAAAATAAATAAAACAATAGCAATAATAAATGCCATTATTAATTTATCTAAAAAAGAACCTTCATTATTTTGTTCTTCATTAAATGAAATAGTTGAAGATAATATTAAATGTAATATTTGAAAAGATGTTTTTGTTGATAATAATAAATATAAACAAAAACCAATTATAGCTGTTCTGATTTTCAATTTATATTGAAAATCTTTTTTTAGTTCTTTAATTTCTTTTTTTTCATTAATAATATCCATTATTAATTATCTATTATATTTATTAAATAAATAATATCAATGTTATTTATCATTCTATGATAATTTGAAGTATTCATAATAACTGGTGTTTCTATATCTGACATCCATTCGGGAAGATTATTATAAAAATCATTACTATAAATACTTAACGCCTTCATAAAATTGCAACATAATAAAAAATTAGAATTGCCATTTTCAAATAATTTAATTATTTCTCTCGCAAAATCAAAAAAGATTGTATTATCATTTATTTCAGTAAAATAATCATTGTTTTCATTGTTAATTGTAATGATTTTATATAATCTTATTATGTTTTTTATTTGTTTTGATGTGAGTTTTAAAAACCAATCTGTATTATTATAAAATCCTATTTTTTCTAATGATTGCGAAACATCTATAAATGCCTGAACTACTGTATCCCATTTATACTTTTCATTATTTTTATTAACTAACTTAAAATAATCAATAAAAATATTTAAGTTTCTTATTATATTATCTTCAAATGGTTTTTTTGTATATGGATTCCAATTATTGCCTTTTGTAATTATGAAATATTGCAATTCTAATGCTTTAAAACAATAATAATTATTACCATCATTATAAATAAACCTTTCTTTCATATCAATATCATTAATATTATCAAAAGTAAATGGGTCTTCTTGATTATTTATATTTAAATCATCCTTATAAATATGATTTTTAATTATATATCTTTGCATTTGACGTTTAATTATTCCAATTTTTAATTTATTTTTTTCATTACATTCTATATCATACGTATTTTTATTAATTTCATATATTTTATCATACATCTCATTTATATTATCGGTTATATCCAATAAATATGAATACATATAAAATATTGAACTTTTTTTAATATAAATTGATTTTAGAACTTTTTTAAAAATCAATTCTTTTACATAAATATTATTGTTATTATATATATATTTATAAATATTATAAATATCATTGTTTGTAAGTATATTTTTGTTTTCTGTTGCCTTATTTATGATTTCATAAATAATATTTCTGTTATTTGTATGTAAATTGCAATATTTTTCTTTTGCTCTAAAACAACAACATCTACCTGTATTTATATTTCTATAAATACAAGTATTATAATTTGACATTATTTATAGTTATATATTATTTAAATATAATGTTTATATTTCTTCGGGTATCAAAATACCCGCATTTTTATAACTATGATAATTATATAGCTTACCATTTAATTCAACATATTTAATTCCTTTCTTAATTACTACTCGCCCTTTTCCTTTTTTTGCAACTTGATATCTCTTATGTTTCATTATTTTATAATCATCTTTTATATCAGCTGTATATGAAATATCATTTTTATTTATACCAACCGCCCACGAATAACATTTATAATCATTTTGTAATGGTTTATTTTGTGTTGCATTTATTATACAATCAAAAGAACTTATTTTAAGCATTTTTAAAAATTGATTCACAATCGCCATTTTCTTATTTGCCATCATTGAAATATGTTCGTCTGTTGTTATCCCCTTATCTAATGTAGCAATCGAATAATCCTTTTCTATCTGTTTTTGTGTAAATCTCATTATATATCTATATACAGCAACATTTCTATCTTCTAATGGTAATGTTTCGTGAGAACAAGAACGTATAGCTCTACCTATTACCTGTTCTATACGTATATTATTCCAATACGGTTCTGTTATTAAAACTCGTCTTACATTCTTTAATGATATACCTTCTGCACCACTCGCTGTTATACAAAATACCTTAACCAACTTTCCATATCTTTGGTCTATTTGTGATGGTATATCTTTTAGTATTTCTTTTGGAAGACTATTAAAATCACCATTAAATATATTCATTAAATATTTCGTTTTCTCCTTATCTTGATTGAATATTACATATCGCTTATTATCATATTTACTATCAAATATATCATCGTCATTTAAATAATACTTTCCATCAATCTTCTTCAAATCAATCTCCTTAAATCCATTTCTACTTAAGAAATCGCTGAAAAGACCTAAACCTTCAACTGTTCTGAATTGCGAATAAACTAATACAGAACCAGGTGATGTATTTATATCATCTAACATATAACCAAACTTAGGACTCAATTCATTTTTAACAGTATCATAATTAAGATTATTACCATCTAATAATTTTTGAATTGCTTTTTTTAATTGTATATCATATAAATCTATTGCTTTTTGCGTTACTTTCTTATCGTCAGATTTCGTTGATGAGATACTTGTTGATGTATCATCTTCGTCTATTTCTTTTTTTATTGCTCTTTTTACATCATTCGGATATAAACGTTCTATATCTTCCGGAAAACTAAAATTGCACACCATACGACTAAATGCTCTATAAACAGATGTTTTATCATCAAATAATCCTTTTGGTGCATTTTCCATTTTTCTTTCAATTGTTCGAACATCTAAATATTTTTTAAATTGATTATCTGGCATATTTAAATATCTCGTTACGTCTGGTAATCTTTTTGGGAACAATTCACTTCCACTAATACTATAATAACTAACTGTTCCTAATATTCGTCTTAAAAATAAATCTTCATTTTTAATTTTTGGATTTTCTTCATCTGATACATCTATAAAATTGATATTAAACTCATCTTTATTATTTGGCAAAGCACTATACATTTTAGTATCGTATTTTGTTAAAACCTTAATATCATTAATTTCATTAATAGCAGTTATTATACTATTTAAGATTTCATCTATTGACATTTTCCAAATATTTTTAATAATTAAACTATCTTTTGTTTTTGTATAATCTTTTGGTACTAATGTTAATGATATCTTTTTATTTTCATTATCTATATGATATTCATCAATTACATTCAATAAACTTGTTTTCTTCATCTTCTCAATAAAATCTTCTGATGTTAAAAACTTTGATGTTTTTGAATATGATAATTCATATATATTCATATATCCTCTAATTAAATTAATTATAGTTGCTATTTCAAAAGGATTATTAATAACTGGTGTTCCTGATAATAATATAACCTTGCAATCGACTGCATTCATTATTTTTGTATAAATATCACGAGATAATTTACTTCCATTTACAATACGACTTGCAAAATTATGAACTTCGTCAATTATTATAAATGAATTATCAAATGGTGATGTTCCCAATTCTTTTATCAATTTTGCCGATAAACCATTATAACTAATAAATGTATATCTATTTCTTATAATATGACTAATCATCGCATTTATTGCATTTTTATCTTCTTCATTTGGATTTGTTTTGATTATAGATGAGTTTGGTATATCATCTTCATATAATGGTATCCATACAAGTCCATCTTTCTTTATTATTGTTGTATTTATTGCATATTTTGTTAATAAGATTTCTTTCACTTTTGGATTTGTTTTTACTACTTTTATTAATTTCCAATCTTTTTTTAAGTTTAAACCAATTGAACTAATCTTATATATTTCATTTTCATAATTCACAGCTAAAGATGCTGGACTCAAAACAAACATCCTTTTTTTATTTATATAACCTTCGGCAGCAGCAATTGAAGCACCTGATTTACCTGCTCCTAATTCGTGATATAATAATGCTCCCTTATATGGACTATCAATTTGCATATAATCCTTAATTAATCTTTGTTGTGGATATAAACTAACTTGTGTTTCGGTTATATCACATACATCATCATTGCATTTACAAGATAATTTGCCTGTTTTTGCCTGAAAATATTTTTCTGGTTTAAATGTTTTTAATATCTTTTCATTATAACCTACTCTATTTGATAATAACCAATCTATTTTCTTAGAAACATTGTCGGATGGATTAAGCCAATTTAAATCTTTATTTGCTGGTTGTTTATTTGCGATAATTACGTTATTTAAAATATTATATAATTCTATTCCATTTTCTAAAAATGTAGTAGCATCTACATTCAACGAATCTATAATTTCTATTTCTAATTCATAATCTTCTATTCCATTTGTAAGAACTATTGTAAAATCATATCTATAGATTTTATCATTTGATAAAAATGAATATCTATTCTTCTGTCTTAATAATTTTGTTGGCTTATTTGATGCTTTTATTGCACCTGTTATAATTTTTTCGTCTATAACAATTTTCTCTTCTTTCATATTTACCTTTAGATTATAGTCATCTATTACAAGCGGTTTATAACCTTTAATTGTTTGTTTTGTTAATACTTCTTTTATTAATTCCCGTTTTACTTCATTTGTTTTTAAATAACTATTTATATTTGCATCTCCTTCAATAGTTATTCGATAATTATTTTTATTATAAACAAAATTGATATCTAATGTTTTTGTATTTTTTAATTCTAATTTCTTTTTTTTATAATATTCTATTATTTTATCAAAATCTGTTTTTGTTATTTTTTTATTATACTTCATCTCTAACTCATAATCATTTGCACTTTTAAAATCACTAATAATTTTTTCAAGTGCTTTTATATCCATAATTACGTTCTTAATAATAATATTATAAATTATTTAAGAAATTATTGTTATTATTATTAGTATTGGTAATTTTTATTTTTAATGTTTTTAACTATTATTATTGATAATAGAGAAACATCATTATATTCAACTATCTTTGAAAGAGATTTAGATATATATAAAGATAAAATAATAATTGAAAAAAAACAATTAGATATTGGAGATATTCATATTATTTTTAATGATAATATTTATATATATGAACGCAAAACAGTAAATGATTTAATTGCATCTATAAAAGATGGTAGATATAAAGAACAAAAAGCACGTTTAAAGGCTTCTAATGCAACTACATTAAATTATATAATAGAAGGAGATTCACTAACTTCTATTAAAAATCAAAAAAATCAGAAAATATTAACTAGTTCATATTATCATTCTATTTATAGAGATAATATTAATCTTTTTTTTACATCTGATGTAAATGATACAGCAACATTTTTATTATTATTGGCAACTAAAATCATTGATAAACCAGATAATTTTAATCATAAAAATAATGATGATAATTATATTGATATTTGTAAAATCAAAACACAAAAAAATAAAAATATTACAAAAGATGTTTGCTATTTATTGCAATTATCACAAATACCTAGTATCTCAAAAGAAATAGCACATAATATTAGTCTTGTTTATCCTAATTTATTTTCTTTATTAACTGCCTTAAATAATTCCAATAATAAAATTGAACTTTTAACTAATATTAAATTGATTGGTAAAACAAAAGC
>Ga0172373_10006147_pt1 | contig 16081 bp, 13 predicted proteins | sample Lak10m_2_FD_114546 | JGI IMG/M metagenome (GOLD analysis project Ga0172373, IMG submission 114546) | Freshwater microbial communities from Kabuno Bay, South-Kivu, Congo - kab_092012_10m | ecosystem: Environmental > Aquatic > Freshwater > Lake | place: Democratic Republic of the Congo...
CTCCGGCGCGCCCAAGCACATTCGCGCGTTCGACGTGAAGCCCGACGGGCAGCTCGCCAACGGCGCGGTCTTCGCGAAGATCGACAAGGGTGCGCCCGACGGCATCCGCTGCGACGCCGCCGGTCGCGTGTGGTCCAGCGCGGCGGACGGCGTGCACATCTACGCCCCCGGCGGCGAGCTCATCGGGAAAATCCTCGCGCCCGAGAGTCCCGCAAACCTCGCCTTTGGCGGCAGCGACCTCAAGACGCTCTACATCACCGCCCGCAAATCCCTTTATGCGATTCCCGTTGGCGTGAAGGGTATTCGTTGATCGACCTAGCTGACCGAGCCCAGATCAGTGCTCGGATTGCGGGGGCGGCTGCACGTTAAATGGCAGGCCGACCATTCGCTCTCCCTGCAACCAAGGCACAAAAGAGGCAACCCTTGCGTGCAGCTTGCGGTGCCTGTCCTCGGTCTGTGCGCAAATGGCTCGCGGGTCAAAAGCGAACGACGGTGAACTCGGAGTCGAACCACAGTCCGTTGAAGTCAAACTGGAGCCGCGGCGGATCAAACTCGCAGGAGAAGAGGGTCACGTCGTTGCGCGGTTGCACTAGGCCGCAGACTTCCTGGAACATCTCCGGGTCAAGGGCAAGCAGTTGATAGCGGTCCTCGCGCAGCTCGGCCTTGCGCATCGCATGGCGCAGGTGCTCCAGGTCAGCGGGGCACTTCTTCACCACCCAGATTTCAGCGTCGTGACATTTGGTGGCGAGCTTATGGAGCTTTGTCACCGTGCACTCGCCACACTCGACCCAAAGCGCGGGCCGGAGTTGGTAATCAAGTTGGGCCAGGTCGGGCACGAAGGGGATGTCGTCCTGATGCAGATTGGTTTCGACCTGGAGGCGCGGCCGCCAGAAAATAAGGAAGGAGAGAAGCTTCAGCGTGACGTGAGCCACGGTCTCGGTGTCGTTCTGGGCGATCAGGACCTTGCGCGGCAGGTCAACCCTGCGCCGGTCTTCGGTGACAAGGTTGAAGGAGTATTTGGCGCTCACTCAACCACCCTCACCGGTGTGCCCGTGGTAACGAGCTTCAGGAGATACTCCGCATTCCAGTTCGCCAGCCGGAAACAGCCGTGTGACTCCGTCCGGCCGACCTGCTCCGGGGCAGGGGTGCCATGGATGCCATAGCCTGGCCGGTCCAGCCCAATCCACGCGACGCCCACAGGGTTGTTCGGGCCGGGCGGGAGGATGAGCTTGCGGCCGATCTGCCGCGCCTCGGCAGACTCGGGGAACACCTCCGGGTCGAAGGTGTAGTTTGGGTTCGGCGCGACGACCATGACCGCCAGCTCGCCCACCGGCCGCTTCTCGACGCGTGCGGCGATGCTGCAGGGGAAGTGCGCGATGAGATTGGTGCTCGAATCAAAGGCTTGGAGTGTCTTACCCGCGAGGTGGATGAGCACAAACGCGGCCTTTGTGCGCGGTGCCGGGTAAGCGACGTTGGGAACGCGCAGTTCCACACCTGCCGTGAGGTTCGTCCAGTCCACAGTTGGGTTGAGGCGCTTGATGAGTGCGGGGTGTGCGTGGCCCCGCTCGGCCACGAGCTCAAGAATGCTCTCGTAGTCCAGCCCGCTCTGCTGGGATTTGCCCAGCCATGTCGTGCTCAACGGCTGGAGCCGGGCGAGGTCGTTTGAAGTGACGAGGTAGTTGGTCAACGGAGGCTGCGTGAGTTGCAGGCGAGCTTTTGTCACGGCGTCCGCGACGCCCGTCTCGGTCAAACCTTCGCGGAGCTGGAAAGCCTTCAGAGCCGCGCGCGTTTGCGAGCCCACCACGCCATCGAGCGAGCCCGAGGAAATCCCTTTGCGGGCGAGGGCGAGCTGCACCTCGAACGTGTTCTGCGGCGGCCGGGGAAACGTGCCGCTGTCGAAGACCGGCTCGCTGACGGTGATGCGGTTGGTCTGGGACGCGCTGCCTCCCTTGACCGTCGGCAGGGAAACGCTTCCGCCCACCATCGGGCGCGGTGGGTTGGTCACGGTTGTTACCGGCAAGGCTGCATTCGTCGCACCAGGCGAATACGCGCGCAACTGCGCGGACGGGGCAGGGGAGGGAGAGGGCGTAGACGCCTGTCGCTCCCGCCACCACCACCAAGCCCCGACGCAAAGCGCCACGAGCAGCAGGCCCCAGCCCCAATGCCCGCCATTGCTGCCCGAGCGCTTCTTCGGCTTGGGCTGCTTGAACTTCGTGTAAATCTGCACGGGCGGACATTTAGCCAGACTGCGCGCCGGTTGCCACGCATTTGCGCAGGCTTTCGGGATTGCCGGGACGCGGCGGTCTGCGATGCTGCGCCCGTGAACTCGCCTGTCCGCCTCGTCGTTCTGCTCCTGCTCGCACAGTGGTTGGCCAGCAGCGTCCAAGCCCAGACGCCGGCCGCCAAGACCGCCACCACGAATGCCGTCGCCGCGCCGCGCACGAACAGTCCCATCGAGCGAATCCGCGACGAGGGGCTGAACCGCTCGCAGGTAATGACCACGCTGAGTTACCTGACCGATGTCATCGGCCCGCGCCTCACCGGCTCGCCGGAACTGCGCCGCGCGAACGAATGGACACGCGATCGCCTCAGCCTGTGGGGATTGACCAACGCGCAGGTGGAACCGTGGGGAACTTTCGGACGCGGCTGGTCGCTGCGGCGCTTCTCCGCTCAGGTTGTCGCGCCACAAAGCATCCCGCTCATCGCGTATCCGAAGGCGTGGTCGCCGGGGCTTGGTGCGCAGCCGCTCACGGCGGAAGTCATCCACGTGGACATCAAGAAACCCGAGGACTTCGCGCAGTTCCGGGGCAAGCTGCGCGGTAAAGTCGTGCTGGATGGGCCGGTCCAGGAGCTGAAGATGCGCTTCGAGCCGCTGGCCGTCCGTCGTCACGAGACGAACCTCCTTGCGCTGGCCAACGCCACCGAGGGCGTGTCGGTTTCATTCCGGCCTTCCACCACCAACCAGTTGAGCACGCCGGAGCAGCGCGCCGCCATCGCCCTGCTGCCCCGCCGTTACCAGTTTTTCGCGGAGGAAGGCGTGGCCGTGCTCTTGCAACCCAGCCGCGCAGGCGAGGCCGGCACGCTCTTCACGCAGGGCGCAACCGTCTATGAGCCGCGCGTTACGAACACGAAGGACACGGCAGCTTCCGGCCCGAATTCCTCGTCCACTTCCACCAACTCTGCGCGCAGTGCCTCGCCGTGGAACACGAACTGCCCTCCCATCACGCCCCAAATCACCGTCGCGGCGGAGCATTACAACCGGCTGGTCCGCATGACCCAGCAGGGCGAGAAGCTGCGCATCGCCGTCGAGTTGCAGGCGGACTACCACACCAAGGATCTCACTGCGGCGAACACCGTTGCGGAGATTCCCGGCACCGACCTCGCGGACGAGTTGGTCATGCTCGGTGCCCACCTCGACTCGTGGCATAGCGGCACCGGCACCACCGACAATGCCACCGGTTGCGCAGTGGTCATGGAAGCGGTGCGCATTTTGCAAGCTCTGGGACTGAAGCCGCGCCGCACCATCCGCGTGGCGCTGTGGACCGGCGAGGAGCAGGGCTTGCTCGGGTCAAAGGCTTACGTGACAAAGCATTTCGGCTCCGTTGAGACGAGCACCAACAGCGCGTCCGTCTCGGGGAAGTCTGGTTCCTCGGGAAACCCGCCACGCGCGACGGCAACCATCGCAAAGAAACCCGGCTACGACAAAATCTCCGCCTACTTCAATCTGGACAACGGCACCGGCAAGATTCGGGGCATCTATCTTCAAGGCAACGAGGCCGCACGCCCGCTCTTCCGCTCGTGGCTCGTGCCGTTCCGCGACCTCGGCGCGGAGACGGTCTCCTATGCCAGCACCGGCGCGACCGACCATGTGCCCTTTGACGCCATCGGCCTGCCTGGCTTCCAGTTCATCCAGGATGACATCGAGTATTGGACCCGCACGCACCACGCGAACATGGACGTGTTCGACCGAGCTGTGGCCGATGATCTCAAGCAAGCCTCCGTCATCATGGCCGCCTTCGTGTATCAAGCCGCCATGCGTGACGAAAAAATTCCCCGCAAACCAGCGCCGGGCGTAGCGGCCCCATCGACGAAGGAACCGTCCCGACCGGCGGCGAAATGACTCCGTGGCGGATCGCGCCGACCCTTCGCCGGCCCGACATTTTCCTTCACCGGTCGCGCGGATTCCGCCATCGTGCGCGCCCTATGAACTTGTTCGATTTGCAGGGTGAAGTCGCCGTTGTCATCGGAGCCACGGGCGTGCTCGGCGGCGCGTTGGCAGATGGACTCGCGGAGGCCGGGGCGAAGGTCGCCGTGCTTGGCCGCAACGCTGAACGCGGCGAGGCGCGCGTTAAAGCCATTCAAGCGAAAGGCGGCCAAGCCGCATTCTTACTGCGACGCCATTTCCCGCTGCTCGCTGACCGAAGCGCACGAGCAGATTGAAGCCAAACTCGGCGCGCCCACCATTCTCGTGAACGCCGCCGGCGGCAACGCGCCGCAAGTCACGGTCACGGCCGAGCGCGCCTTCGAGCAAATCCAGCTCGCCGACTGGCAGGCGAACTTCGACCTGAATCTCGCGGGCGGTGTGCTGCTGCCCTGTCAGGAATTCGGCCCGGCCATGTGCAAGCGCGGGCGCGGCAGCATCATCAACATCGCCAGTGTCTCCGCGCACCTGCCGCTCTCCCGCGTCGTGACTTACTCCGCCGCCAAGGCCGCCGTGTTGAGCCTCTCGCAGTTCCTCGCGCGCGAGTGGGCCACGAAAGGCGTGCGCGTGAACACGCTTACGCCGGGCTTCTTCCCCGCCGAACAGAACCGCAAGTTGCTCTTCAACGAGGACGGCTCGCCCACCGCGCGCACGAAATCCATCTGGGGCCACACCCCGATGAACCGCTTCGGCGAGTCGCACGAACTGATCGGTGCGTGCCTCTTCCTTGCCAGCGACAAGGCCAGCAGCTTCGTGACCGGCACGGACATCCGGGTGGATGGCGGGTTCTTGAGCCAGACGATTTAGAATTCCCGGCGATGCAACTGGTTTACCTCGACGAGTCCGGCAACTCGGGGAACAACCTGCATGACATGCAGCAGCCGGTGTTCGTCCTCTGTGCACTTTTGGTTCCAGAAGACAAGTGGCTGCAGCTCGAAACCGATCTGCACTCAGCGATTGAAGTTCACTTCCCTCCGCCACGTGCGCCAGATTTTGAAGTCCACGCCACCGGCCTCAGAAATGGAGACAAGTTCTTTCGTGGCACACCCGTCTCAAAGCGGTTGGAACTGCGAGACGACTGGTTGCGGCTGGCCGCCAAACACGACTTGAAGGTAATTTACCGAGCCATTGAGAAGCGTCGGTATCATCGGTGGCAACAGGAGACTTTCGGCGTTGGTGTCGCCATTAACCCTCATCTGGTAGCATTGCCCTTGGTCGCGCGTGTGGTGGATGATTACCTGGCATCGCTGCCTAGTCATCCACACGGCATGTTCATTTCTGACGAAGATCGGGCAACGATGGACGATGTGGAGAAAGCCATCCACCTTCTGCGCGTCACCCCGGGTGCTCTCAAACTTCGGCGAATCGTAGAGAAAGGCTTTTTTGCCGACTCACGAAAGAGCCTCCCTCTGCAATTGTGTGATCTGTGTGCCTACCAAGCGCGCAAACTTGAAGAGGCTCGACTCGGGATGCCGGCCAAAGACGTGGACGCGGGTGGGACACAATTGCTGGAACCCTTAGTCGTGCGGGGGGCAGAAAAACTTCAGGACACCCTTGCGTGGATTGTGGATCAGCAAAAAAAGGAGCGACCAGGGAATGAATCACGGAGCCGGTAGTGACCGACCCGCACTGGCCGCTGTCGAGATGACTACACGCCTGTTACATTTGTTACAACCCATTTTATAGCATTCTGAATGAACCTCCTCTCCTCGACCGCCGTAACCGGCTCCGACGTCACCCCACTCCAGGTCAGCGAACTTATCGCGCAGACGTGCCCCGCTGGCGATTATCGCGGTAAGCGCGTCTTGCTCATCGTGCCCGATGCTACGCGCACCGCGCCGGTGGGGTTGATGTTCCAGACGCTGTTCCGGCAAATCGGCTCGGTCACGGCGAACTTCGACATACTCATCGCCCTCGGCACGCATCAGCCCATGAGCGAGGCGGCGATTTGCGACCGGCTGGAAATCTCCGCCGCCGAGCGCGCCAGCACTTACGGTTCCGTGCGCTTCTTCAACCACGAGTGGGACAATCCCGCCGCGCTCCGCAACGTCGGCACGCTCACGAAGGCCGACACGCGCGAGTTATCCGACGGTTTGTTCGAGCTGGATGTGCCGGTGGAAGTCAACAAGCGCGTCCTCGATTACGATCAAGTCGTCATCATCGGCCCGGTGTTCCCACACGAAGTTGTCGGGTTCAGCGGCGGGAACAAGTATCTGTTCCCCGGCGTCGCGGGGCCGGAGATTTTGAACTTCTTCCACTGGCTCGGCGGTTGCGTGACCAACCCCATGACCATCGGCAACAAGTGGACCCCCGTCCGCCGCGTCGTGGATCGCGTGGGCGCGATGGTAAAGGTCAGCAAGCTCTGCATGGCGATGGTCGTGCGCCCGGACAAGTCGCTGGCCGGTCTTTTCATCGGCTCGCCGGAAGCCGCATGGGACGCCGCCGCCGATGTCTCGCGCGCGGAGCACATTGTCTTTCGCGACCGCCCGTATCACACGGTGCTTTCCTGCGCGCCGAAGATGTATGAGGACGTTTGGACCGCTGGAAAGGCGATGTATAAGCTCGAGCCGGTCGTGGCCGACGGCGGCGAACTCATCATCTATGCGCCGCACGTCACCGAGGTGAGCGTGACGCACAACAAGACGATGCACGCCATCGGCTACCACTGCCGCGACTACTTCCTCAAGCAGTGGGACAAGTTCAAGGACTACCCGTGGGGCGTGCTCGCGCACAGCACGCACGTCCGCGGCATCGGCACGTTTGAGAACGGCGTCGAGAAGTGCCGCATCAAGGTCACGCTCGCGACCGGCATTCCGCGCGAGGTCTGCGAGCGCATCAACATGGGCTATCGCGACCCGGCGACGATTGACATCGAGAGCTTTGCGAACCGCGAGGCCGAGGGCGTGCTCCTCGTGCGCAAGGCGGGGGAGATGCTTTACAAACTGTCCAACCCGCCCGCGTGGCAGAAGGGCGTGGAGAAGGTGTAACATCCCCTTGTCCCGCCGCGTCCAAGCACCCGACCGAAACAAATCACCATCATGCGTTCTTTCATTCGTTCCCTCCTCGCTCTGGCCTCGGCCATCGCACTCACAGTCATCACTACCGACGCCCCGGCTGCCGACAAGAAGGCTCCGAAGGACGCCGGCACCCATGGCAAAATCACCGCCGTGGACAAGGACGCCAAGACCATCACGGTTGCCGGGAAAGTTTTCGCCGTGGATGACACGACGGTCATCACCGATTCCGGTAAGCCGGCCAAGTTTGCTGACCTGAAGGTCGGCACAGAGGCCGCGGTCGCGACGTTCAAGCTCGGCGACAAGCTGACGGCCACCAGCATCAAGACCGGAGCCGTCGCAGCCGCCGTGCCCACGACGAAGAAGAAGAAATAGGCGTCGCTTGCTTTTTGCGCATACGCCCGCCCGGCCTCGGCTGCGGCGGGCTTTGCTTTATCGGGCGGACCCGGTTTCTAGTTTGAGGCAGTGCATCCGCCGGCCCGCGGGCTGGAATACTGCGCCAATAGCTCCGGGAAATCCCCCGCTTGGCTTCCGGGCGGCGTTGGGCTTTGCTAGCGCCACGACCGAGCCATGACCGAAGCCCTTGCTGCCGCGCAGAAAACTTTCCACGCCATTGCCGGGAACATTGAGACCGTGATGCATGGGCAGGGTCCCGCCGTGCGCAAGCTGCTCACGGCCTTCGCCAGCGGCGGGCACGTGCTGCTGGAGGATTACCCCGGCACGGGCAAGACCACTCTGGCCAAGACGCTCGCCCGCAGCATCAGCGCCGGCTTCAAGCGTGTGCAGTTCACGCCGGATTTGCTGCCCAGCGACATCCTCGGCGTGTCCATTTACAACCAGCGCGAGCAGACCTTCGAGTTCCGACCCGGGCCGATTTTCACCAACATCCTGCTGGCGGATGAAATCAACCGCGCCTCGCCCCGCACGCAGTCGGCTTTGTTGGAGGCGATGGGCGAGGGGCAGGTGAGCGTCGAGGGCGACCGGCGGAACTTGGAGGCGCTGTTCTTCGTCATTGCCACCCAAAATCCGGTCGAAATGCGCGGCACCTATCCGCTGCCCGAGGCGCAGATGGACCGCTTCGCGCTGCAATTCAGCCTTGGCTACGTAAGCGCGGCGGACGAGGTGGCCGTGTTGTCCGCGCAGGAGAAGTCGCACCCGCTCGATCGCGCCGGAGCGGTGGTGACAAAGGAGGAGGTGCTCGCGCTCAAACGCGCCGTGACCGAGGTTCGCATCAGTGACGAGCTGAAGCGCTACATCGTGGACCTCGTGTCCGCGACGCGGAAGGCTGGCGGCGTCTCGCTGGGGGCCAGCCCGCGCGCGTCACTGGCGCTGATGAAGGTGGCGCAGGCGGCGGCGCTCTTCGATGGCAGCGAGTTCGTCACACCGGAGCACGTGCAGCAGATGGCCGTGCCGGTCATCGCGCACCGCATGGTCATGGACCCCCAGGCGCGGTTCAGCGGCGTGACGGCGCGTGGCGTGGTGGAGGATTTGATGAAGAAGCTGAAAGTGCCTGCCTAAGCAAACAGGTGAGAAAGCAGGAAAGCGAGAAAGTGAGCACAAAGCTTAACGAGCGTCGGACGCCAAGCTCACTTTCCCACCCGCCCACCTTCGCACCTGACGCTTCGCGCCCCACTTGGCTCCAGCGCCGCCTGCACGGCAGTTATCGGTTGTCCTCGTCCTTCACCTGGTGGTGGCGGCGACGGTTCACCAGAGGCGGTTGGCTGGTGTTCCTCAGCATCGTCGCGACGGGGATGATGGGGGTGGACACAAACCTTTCGTTGGCTTACCAGGCCTTTGTTTTCCTGAGCCTGCTCTTCATCGCGGCCCTCGCTGGCACGCAGTTCTCGCGCACCCGAGTGGCGGCAGAGCGGGTTTTGCCGCGCTTCGGTTCTGTGGGCCGGCCAGTGAGCTACCGGGTGACGGTCACCAACCTTACGGCGAAGCCGCAGTGGGGCCTGGCGGTAACCGAGGAGCTTGCCGACCCACGTCCAACGCTCGCGCAGTTCGTCTCCACGCCTGAGCCGGGCGAGGAGCGGCGCAACTGGTATGACCGCAGCAACGGCTACTACCGGTATGCATGGCTGCTGGAGCAGAACGTGCGGGGGAAGGTCAGCGAATCTCCCTGCCCCGATCTGCCGCCGTTGGGGACGGCTGAGGTGCAGCTCGAAGTCACCCCTTTGCGGCGCGGCATGCTGCGTTTTGACGCCGTGGCAATTGCGTGCCCGGATGCCTTCGGGCTGTTCCGCACGTTTGTGCGCGTGCCGCGGGCGGATGCGCTGCTCATTCTCCCAAAGCGATATGCAATGGCGCCGCTGGCGCTGCCGGGGCAGTTGAAATACCAGCAGGGCGGCGTATCCCTCGCGGCGAGCGTGGGTGAATCGGAGGAGTTCGTCTCGCTGCGTGATTACCGGCCCGGTGACCCGGTGCGGCACATCCACTGGCCGAGCTGGGCCAAGACCGGCGAGCCGATCGTGAAGGAGTTTCAGGACGAGTTTTTCACGCGGCATGCGCTCATCCTCGACACGTTCATGCCGATGGCGGCGAGCGCGGTGTTCGAGGAGGCGGTCAGCGTGGCGGCATCGTTGGCCTGCACGATTCAGGCGCAGGAGTCACTGCTGGACCTCATGTTTGTGGGGCCGGAGGCCTATTGCTTCACCATGGGCCGCGGCGTGGGTCACATCGAGCAGTTGCTGGAGATTCTGGCGTCCGTGCAGCCCTGCCGCGACCGGCAGTTTAACTCGCTGTTGCGGCTGGTGCTCCAGCACGCGGGCGACCTGAGCGGTTGTCTCTGCGTGTTTGTGGATTGGGATGAGCAGCGCAAGGAATTCGTCCGTCACTTGCGCGAAATGGGAGTGCCCCTGATGGTGTTCGTCGTCACCGCCGCTGGCGCGCCGAATCTTGAACCCGGACCCATGGCTGGTGAGCCGGAGCGTTTCCACCGGCTCGAAGTTGGGAAGTTGGCGGAAGAACTGGCGCGGTTATGAACACTTTGGAACGAGAGGATAGAGAATTGAGGATAGAAGATAGAGGGGCACTCCGACCACTCCTCTCCCACACCACTCAACCACGGTGAAACCGCCCCCCTTCCTCATCGCCGCCGCGTTGCTGCTCTGGGGTTGGCAGACGGGCCTCATCGCGTTCGCCCTGTTGATGGCTGTGGTGCTGGAAGCGGCGCGGTGGATCGAGTGGCGCGTAGATTTCGGGGTCAAGGATTTCAACCGTGTGGTGGACCTCGTGAGCCTGCTGGGCGCGGTCGGTGGGATTTACTGCATCCTCACGCGCGAGGCGACCAACCAGGTGATGGCGATGTTTCAAGCCACCAACTTCACCGCGCAGTCCAAGGCGGTGAACTCCATCTCCCAGACCACGTTCATCTTCTTCCAGTGGTTTCCGATGATTCTCTTTCCCGCGGTCGCCGCCTTGGCCTACAGCACGAGTGACCAGGTGCCGCGTTCGTGTTTTTTCCTGCTCGCCCGGCGGAGGGCGGCGCGCCTCGGATTGCCGCAGCCACTCACCCCGGCCGTCAGCTTGTTCTATCCCTATCTGGCGATCGTGCTCTTCTCGGCCTCATTGGCGAACCAGCGCAACGAATGGTTTTACTTCGCAGTCTGTGGCGTTATTGCCGCCGGGCTCTGGGCCGCGCGACCGCGCCGGTTTTCCACGGTGGTCTGGGTGGCCACGCTCATCCTGGTGGTGAAGGGCGGATTCTACGGCCATCGCGGGCTGAATGCGCTTCAGGGCATCGTGGAGAACAAAGTGGCGGCATGGGTGGCGGGCTGGGTCCGCCGTTCCGGCGACCGTAGCGAGGCCTCCACGGCGATTGGCAAGATTGGGCAGCTGAAGCTCTCGGGCAAAATCGTCATGCGCGTGGAGCCGGAAACCGGGCCGGTGCCATCGCTCTTGCGGGACAGCAGCTATTCGCGGTTTGAGAGCCCCCGCTGGAGCAACTTCCGCCAGAACAGCAGCCCCATTACGCCCATCGAGGACGGGAACACCTGGCCACTCTTGACCAAGCGGGCCACCAACAGTGTTTACCTCATGACCTTCGCCGCGCGAGGGCAGGCCGTGCTCTCGACGCCGCCAGGCACCGCCGTGCTGCACGAGTTGCTGGCGGGCGAAATGAGCACCAACAATCACGGGGTCATCCGAGTGCAGGGCGCGGCGGATTTTCTTCGCTTCCGTGCATCTTATGGACCGGGGGAGAGTGTGCAGGGACCGCCGATGCCGGATCAGACCCAGTTCACACCTGAGGGACAGTCGTATGGCCTGTGGACGGAGGGCGACTTCCAAATTCCCTTTGCGGAACTTGGCGTGGTCTCCGCCATTGCGCGGGAACTCGACTTGAAGTCTCTGCCGCCGGCGGAGCGGGTAAGGGCCATCCGCCAGTTTTTTGCGAAGGGCTTCAAGTATGGGTCCTTCCTGCCCTCGTCGTTGGATCGTGTGCCGCAGGACCTCACGCCCATAGGCTTCTTCCTGACCAAAAACCGCATCGGGCACTGCGAGTATTATGCTACTGCGACCACCCTCCTGTTGCGGCGCGCGGACATTCCCGCCCGCTACGTCTACGGCTGGAGCGTGCAGGAGCCCGAGAAGGACACGGGCCGGTTCATCGTGCGTGAGCGGCATGCGCACGCATGGTGCCTGTATTGGGATGAAGACGCGAAGGCGTGGATTGATTTGGACACCACGCCCGGCGATTGGGCGCGGGCGGAGGAGCAGAATGCGGCTCTGTGGGAACCGTTGTCCGATCAGTGGTCGCGCGCCTGGTTCGCCTTCTCCAAGTGGCGCTGGTATGGCGGCGCGGCCGACTGGCAGAATTACCTGTTGCTGGCCCTGATTGGATTCATCGCGCTGCTGGCCTGGCGGCTGCTGGCCCGGCAACGGCGGCAACGCGCGGGGCGTGACGAAGGCGGGGCAACAGGATTTTTTTGCCCGGGTTTGGACTCCGAGTTTTACCTGATCGAGGCCCGCCTGGCAGCGCTGGGCATGGGGCGTCGGCTGGGGGAGACCCCGGCGGACTGGCTCGCTCGGGTGGAGTCTTTAGCCAGCTTGCCGGTCGCGCCGCTGCGCCGATTGCTGGTGTTGCACTACCGGCTGCGGTTTGACCCGCAGGGCCTGCCTCAATCCGAGCGTGCCGCCCTGCGGGATGGCGTTCAGGCCTGGCTAGCGGCGGCCCCACCCGCCTAATGGGTGGCCGCGGTCACCGGGCCCGCCGATCACTCATATCGTAACGCTTGAAGGGGGCTTAGCCGCGCGGCCTTGAACGCAGGGAACAAGCCGGCCAGCACGCCGATAATCACGCTGAAGGCGAACGCCAGAATCATGGCTTCGATGGTGATGATCGGGGTGTTGCTGGTTGGCGAGAGCGAGCCAAGGAAATTAACCAGCAGGCTGGAGGTCACGAGCCCGGCCAGGCCGCCAATGACGGCGATGACGACGCTTTCGACGAGGATCTGGGTGAACACGTCGAAGAAGGTGGCACCGATGGCCTTGCGGATGCCGATCTCGCGGACGCGTTCGGTGATGCTGGCGAGCATGATGTTCATGATGCCGATGCCGCCGACCAGCAGGCTGATGGCCGAGATGATGCCGCCGCTCATCCGGGCGTTGCGAATGGCCTGGTCCACGCTTTCGATGTTTCCCTCCTGGGTCGAGAAGCTGAAATCCTCAATGCCCCCGTGCGTGGTGAGCAGGACGTTTTTGGCCTGTTGCAGGGCGGCTTCCATCTGGCTGAGGTCTTCGACTTTGAAATCGATGTCCGTCAGCGGCGGATCGGGCACGTTGCCGGTGCCGGAGGCGGCGCGGAACCGGAGCCACATCGTGCTCATCGGACAATAGACCGTGCGGTTCTTGCGGTCGAAGGCCCAGCCGCTGCGGGAACTGCCGCCGCCGTAGCCGGGCCGGCCGCGGGCCACGGTCTGCTTTTGCGCCGTCTCTTCGGGGTGGTCGCGCGCCCATTCCCGCTTCTTCCGGTCCTGATCGCTTTCGTAGTGCTCGAACATGCCGATGATGGTGAAGGTCTGGCCGTTGATCTGAACCCGCTCACCAAGGGGGATGATCTCCCGCCCGAGCTGCTCCGGAGAGCCGAACAGGTCATCCCGGATGGCGGTGCCGATGACGATGACGGCGTGGGCGTTGGCCTCATCCAGTTCGTTGAAGAACCGGCCATGCTCCAGCGTGTGCAGGTTCATTTCCAGCACCACGGGCCAGACCCCGACGAATTCTGAGGGTTTCGTGCGCTTGTCTCCGCGCGTGATGGTCACGCGCTCCAGCGCCATCTCGGGTGAAACCAGCCGCACCAGCGGTGCGCTGCGCCGCAACGCTTCCACATCGTGCATCGTCCGGCCCACGGCCTGGTCGGAGCGATGGCTCTGCCAGGTAGGCACCGGAGCCTCCCGGGTAAGCACTTTGTCCAGGCCGCCCAGCGCGATCATGGACTCCTTCATGCCGTTCTCCATGCCCTTCACAATCGCGGACATGGCGACCAGGCTGGAGACCCCCAGAATGATGCCAAGCATCGTGAGCAGGGAACGGAACTTGTGCGCCCAGATTTCGCGCAGGCCGACGAGGATGGCATTGAGGAGAGACACGATTGTTGCTGAGTCTTTGGTTGCGCTGGCTTCGGCCGGAAACTCAGCACCCGGATACTAAGTGCAGGGCGGCGATCAGGAGCAGCAGAAAAATCAGCCGTTTGCCGGGCATCTCGGGCTAAGTTCGAGATCTCTTTAAATAACCCTTGACTGGCAGAGGCGGCCTACTGCATGTCGTTAAATTATCACCATGAAGTTTTCGGAGAATAACATCCCGCACTCCGCACTCCGCACGGAGCACGGAGCACGGAGCACGGAGCAATCCTGCCAGTCTGTTAGGGACGCGTTGCCGCGCGTCCTCCCGTCCGGCCAGCCCACGTCCCTTCCGCAGGAAAGCCGCTGCCCGTCCTACCGCTCCGGCTTCGGTCTGCCGGAACGCCCCATTCCGTCCCAACGCATCGGTTTCTGCTCCCCGATGGGGGGGCGACCGACCAGAAATCACCCTCCCGGCTCGTCCGAAGGCCACTTTCCGGCTGGAATGGCCATCCCGGCACGCCGGAACCCCGCTTTCCGACCTGCCAACCCCCATCCGGCAGGCCAAAAGCCCGCCTTCCATCCCTCAGAGCCCCATTCTGCCTGGCCAAACCCACCCTTCCGCCCCGAAACCGCCCCTCCACCCAGCGCAACCGACGCATAGACAGCAATTTAGCCACAAAATGGCACCCGAAGCACAAAAACTACCCCACTGACTACTGCCGCCCTCACCGTCTCCCATTCCCGATCTCCTATCCCCAGACCCTCATTCCGCACTCCAAGCTCCTCGTTGATCTATGCCCTCCCGTCGACTCCCCAACTCCATGCCCGCCGTCATCCGCACCCTCAAGACCGCGCGTGACGCTTGGAAGAACACCCCCGTCCCCGCCGACCGCGCCATCAGCGCCGACCACTGGGTCAAGCTTGATGACACCGCCCCCGCTAGCTTCCTCAACAAGCTGCTCAAGGAAGCCAGCGACGTGGACCTCGCCCTCGCGGCTCAAGCCCCCTTGAGCACGCAGTTCAGCCAAGCCTACGCCCGCCTCACCCTTTTCGTGAGCCACTTCCATCAGGTGCTCGACATGGGCATCACCCGCGACACCTTCGCCGACGGTGCGCGCAGCTACTACGGGCGCGACATCGGCTCCACCACCATCCCCGACCTCTCCAACCAGACCGCCGTGATGGAAGCCGCCGAACGCGTCGTGACCGGCGAAGCCGCCCGCGCGGCGGCGGAAGGCGCAGCCTACGTCCCGATGGCCCTCCCCAGCGCGGCGGAAGTCGCCACCCTCCGCACGCAATTCCTCACCCTGTTCAACCAGCGCGACCAGGCGCTGGTGAAAACTGACCGGGAGCGCGAGGAACTCATGGCCCTCTACACCGAGGCGCAGGCGCTGGCCGTGGACATCTGCGACACCGTGGAATTCTTCTTCCGCAAAGACCCCGACGCCGGCAGTCGCCGCACCAAGTGTGAACGCTGGGGTGTGGTCTATCACTTCGAGCCAGGCGAGCAGCCGCCCGCCCCGCCCGCCCCGCCTGCTCCGCCAACCCCACCCGCCCCTCCGCAATAGGCCACGACTTGCCGCGCAGACGTAGGCCGCTCAACGCTCAACCCTCAGCTCCCAACCTAATGAAAACATGCCTGCTGCTACTCACCCTCGCCGCCGTTCCGCTCTACGGCGCGGAAATTCGCATCCCGGTTGACCGCCAGAGCCGGCCGGTGGCCGAGGCCGTCGCCCGCGCGAACGCCACGCCTCATCCCGGCAAGGAGCGCATCGAAGCTGCCGTGACGCTCGGCAAGCGCACCCACTCGCTGGGTCGGGGGCGGCAGGGCACTTATACCCTGCTTGACATGGGGCCGCAGATGCGTGCCCGCATTGAGCTGAATTTCCCCGAGGCCCGACCCGGCGACAAAATCGCCATCACCGTCATGGACGGCGGGCGCATTATGGTTCAGGACGCCGATCGGCGGGTCCACCCCGCAGCAAGTCCCACCCATCTCGTCGGTGCTGATGGTCGCGTGCAGTTCATCTTTGAGACTGGCACAGGCAACGGCATTTACCGGGTGATGGCCCAGCGTGGATTGGAGACCCGCTATCTTGAATTCTGGGTTGGACCCAAGCCCGAGCCAAACCGAAGTCCCGCCCCCGGCAAGGGAGCCGTCGCCCTCAACCGCTGAACCTAGCAGGTATTTGAAAAATGGGTGACCTCCACGAACGCCGTCTCTGTTTTGCGCCTCGTCACGTTGGTTTGGCGGGGTGCCGGACTCGGTTTTCACCGCTTCCGGGCACACCGCAGGTTCC
>Ga0172373_10006148_pt1 | contig 16081 bp, 17 predicted proteins | sample Lak10m_2_FD_114546 | JGI IMG/M metagenome (GOLD analysis project Ga0172373, IMG submission 114546) | Freshwater microbial communities from Kabuno Bay, South-Kivu, Congo - kab_092012_10m | ecosystem: Environmental > Aquatic > Freshwater > Lake | place: Democratic Republic of the Congo...
TCGTGAAAATAAAGACACCAAACATCATTTAAAAAAATATTGCTCATATAGATAGATAGATTTTATTCAATATCTTTTAAATAAAAATATATAAAATTACATTAATTAATAAATATAAAAAAGTGATGTCTTATCAATCGAGTATAAGAAATAAAAAAAATAATAAAACTTTCAACAAAACGAAAGAAGTTAAATATGAAATAAATGATGAAATAGAGGAGTATGGGATTATTATAAAAATGCTTGGTAATTGTAGATGTTTAATAACATCAAATAGAAATGTAGATTGTATTGGAACTATATGTGGTTCTTTAAGAAAGTTTAATAAAAGAATATTAATTGAAAAAGGCGATATTGTTATTATTACTCAACCAAGTGAAGGAAATAATAAAGTTGTTATTAATTATAAACTTAATTCAGAACAAATATCTAATTTAATAAATACATTTAAATTAAATGAAAAAATAATTAATCATTATAATAATAGTTGTTGTACTATCGATGATAATCATTTGAATGATTTATATGATTTAACTTTCGATGATATTTAATTATTTTTATCATTTCACATTCTTTGGGGGAAAATGATGTGAAATTAGACGTTGAAGGATGAAAAAAGTTACTTCTTCATCATTCTTTACATTAAGAATAGCGCGAAGTTTGTCATCAGGAAGAATAATGCGACGATTTGTTGGCTTATTTAGATTATGTTCTTTTACATAATTATTGATATATCTGGTAATATCTGTTCTGGATTTTTCAGTACCATGCGGAACACCAATAAAATCGCAAAGTTCGTCTGAAATCTTATTTGGTTTAGCAAAACCAGATGGAGATTTACGGGCATTTTCACGTTTCTTTTGAATCTTATCAATAATCTTTTGATTCTTCTCATAACTCTTTACAACTTGTTTATGAGAAACTACAATCTCCTTTACAAGAGAGGTTAGAACATTAATTTTATCAGTTAAAACTTGAATAACATTTTCAGTTGTAGCTTCTTTTTCGTCAGCAACAGAAGTTTCATTTGATGGTTCTTTTATCGGCTCTTCTTGTTTTGGTGGTACTACTTCTGGGACAGGTGAAACTTTTACAGTCTTTGGTTTAGTAGTTTTTTTCGCATCTACAACAGGAGTAGGTTGAGCAACAACTTCTTCTTTTTTTTCAGCAGGTTTGGTGTCAGTATTTTTCTTCGTTTGCTGTGCCATTGATTATTTATATGTTAATTATTATAATTAAATCTTTATATCATTTTTTAATATTCGTTAAAATCCTTACCATTTCATTTTTATCCGCAATAATTAAATTATCCCATTTTTCTTTATTGATAGGATAATATTTAAAAACTATAATTAAATTGCCACCATTAATACCAAGACCTTCTTTAATATAATTATTAGAAAACGGTTTAATTTCGATATCTAAAACTTCTTTATTTACAAATAATAATTGTTTTGTATCACCAATAATATAATCAACTGTATCTATTTCTAAATTATAATAAATATCTATTTTACTATTATCATTATCATTATCATCGCAATTATAATGATAAAATCCATTATTAATTTTAATATCATTAATAAAAATCATATGAATAGTTATTTCATGTTCATTATCATTATCATCAAAATAATTAATGATATTTATAGGATATTTTTTACAATCAAGATTGATATAAACAGGTTCATTAACATTTTTAAGAAAAATGCGTAATTTCTTTTTATTTGAAGAGAAATAATCGCTATATTTAATATCAACATTAATCGAATGTTTTTTTACTTTTGATTTAAATTTTTTAAACATATTAACCATTTCATTAAATAATTTACTTTGAGTAATATTATTAAAGGTTTCAGTCCAATCATCATAATTAATATCAATATCATCAAAACAATCAAAATCGTCAAAATTAATGCTATTATTATTTATAATATTATTATAAGCATTTGTTGCGTCCATAAATTCTTTAATTCTTTTGTTTTTTTCATTAATATCCGTAATACCATTTAATTTATCTGGATGTGATTTAAGAGCTATATTTTTATAGGCTTTTTTAACATCTTCAATAGAACTTGTAATTGGAATATTAAGAATATTATATGGATTCATAATAATAATAATTACAATAATTATTTTTAAATTAAATTAAAAATAAAAATAAAAATTATTTAAATATACATTAATGTAATTGATATTATGGACAATACGGATAAATTAAATAAATATATAGATAATTGTATAAGTGTATATGAGAATCATTATGATATTGCTTATTTTATATACGAATCATTAAAAGATAAATATATATATGTAGAAAAAGATAATAAATGGTTGTATATGAATAAAACAGATATAAATAATTTAAATAGATTAAAAACAGAAATAAAATCAAATATAGTTTCTCAAATAATTATAAGAAGTCTTTATTGGAATGAAAATGATAAAGATGAAATAAAAATTAGGTCTTTATTATTATTAAAACTTGCTAATAATTTAAAAAAAGATAAGTTTTTAAGAGCAATTATAAAGGAGATTAAACAATTTTATTAAATTATTATTATAGAACTTGAATGATAAAAGAAGAAATAAAAACTAAATTAAAATCTTATTTTAAAGGTTCATTTTATATTAAAGAAGTTATTGATTACATAACAAAAATAACAGATATTTACGAATATACAAATAAAAACATTTCTGTAATTGTTTATTATAATAAAAATAATGATAAAATTGATTTTGAGTTTATTAAGCGTGTTATAAATAGAGGGATAACAATTATTAATAATAAACAAATTAAAATAACATTACTTTTAACATCTGCTAAAAAGATATTAGAATACAATAAAGTTTTAACTCCATTTAATGTAAATAGTGGTTTTACATTTATTAATAATAATGAAATATTCATATTTAGAAAAGAAGAATTTCCAAAAGTAATAATTCACGAATTATTACATCATGATATTAATATTCACAACGATGATTTTAAAGATAGCAATAAAATAAAATTATATAAACATTTTAAAATAAATCCAAAATGTAAATTAATATTAAATGAATGTATAATTGAATTTTGGGCAACATTTACGCATTTATCATTTGTGAGTAAAGAATATAATATAAATTTTGAAAAATTAATAGCAATAGAAATCAATTATTCATTATTTAAATGTTATCAATTGCTTGAAATTCAAAAAAAACAATTAAATAATTTATGGTATGATGAATGTAATATTTATAGTTATATTGTTTTCAAAACAATTTTATTATATTATCATAGTAAATTATTAAACGTATATTCGTATCCATATGATGATACTAAAATAACTGATTTTTTAATAGAAAATTCGAAATTAAAAATCAATAAAAAAAATCCATCATTTCAGTTATCACCAACAACAGTGATTCAACGTCCTATTAATTCGCTTTGCTTTATGTTATTTAGTGATTTATAATAAATAAAAATAGAAAAAGATAAAAAAGATATTAGTAATAATAAAATAATCATTTTAGTGAATAAATTATTTTTACATATATTACAGTTATTATCCATTTTCATTATATTATTTATTTAAGAAAAAAATGATTTAATTTTTATAAAAATAATAATTACTAAAAATGAGAAATCATAAATTTGTTGAGAAGGTTGTTAATAAAATGATCGAGTATAACAATAGATTTTATATTGAAGATATTAATGAGCTTATTATTATTAATCAATTTGGAAATGACATAACACTTTATTTAACAAATATTGTAAATATTTTACAAAATGTTGTGAATAACAATAATAATGAAAATAACAATAATAATACTTCAATTAAAAACGCACTTAAATTATATATATTTAGAATAATTGCTTTGAATAATGGAATTGAATGTTGTAATAAATTAATTTGCGAAGATGTATAATTATTTTTATTGTAATTTAGATAAATAAATAGTTTTGTTAATAGAAGATAACATTTCATCAATTATATTTTGTAATTCACTAATACCTTTAAAATGTTTATTTCTAATTGTTTTGATATTATTTTTTTCATTTTCTAAATAAGTTAGTAGATTAGTAGCATTTGTATTTGCTGTCATAGTTATATTAAAATCGGCAATTGGTTGAATATTTGATCTACCAATATAACTCTCCATAATTTCATCAATATTACCACTTAAACTTGAATGAAGTTCATCTAATGCTTTATGAACAGAAAAACTCATCGTAGTCCAATGATAAATCTTAATTTGCCCTAATAAACCTAAAAAATATTCAAATAATTGTTTTTCTATACTATTAGACATTTAATATCTTATTTTAAAATATAAAATTATTTTATTTAAAGAAACTCAATTATGTATAATTATACTTAAAGAAAAATGAATGTATTATTGATTGGATGTTGTATAAATATAGAAAATAATATTGAAATTATAAAACAGGATTTTTATGATTTATCTAAACAGCTTAATAAATGTTATGGAGTTTTTTATGAAAATAATTCAACAGATAATACGGTTAAATATCTTAAAGAATAGGAAAAAACAGAAAATAGAATAAAGATAATATCTGAACATTTTACAGAAGATGAATTATTAAATATGTGTAAAGCGAGAAGTTATGAAAATAAGCCTTGTAGAATGGAGATTATATCAATGGCAAGAAATAAATTATTAATAGAAATTGAAAAAGAATATTATGATGATTTTGAATATGTTATTATGTTTGATATGGATCATACAAAACTATTACCAATTGATAGTATAATAAATGTATTAAATAAAAAATATGATTTTGATGCTTTAATTTGTAAGGGAACAAATTTATATAATGATATGTATGATACATTTGCGTATAGAGATATTAAATATCCATTTGGGGCAGAATTATTAGGAAGTGATTTTGATTTTTTTGATTTATTAAAAAAACTTGAAATTAGAAATAAAACAGAATTAATACCTGTATTATCAGCATTTAATGGGATGTGTATATTTAAAAAAACATCAATCAAGAATATAAGATACAGCGCACATCCTTCAAGAATTTTAGATAATATTTATAGAAGTTTTATATATAATGAAAACAATTTTGAAAAAATTAAACAACAAACATTAAATATAGAAAGACAATTGTTTGAACATTATAATTTACAATTTAAAAAATCTTTTTCAGAAATATATGAAAAAATAAGCAAGGATAATATTCATAATAATGCTAAAAATATCGATGGTGCCGTTCAAGGTCTTTATTTATATGGAAAAGAAAATGGTATATTTTATAAAAATTGTACAGACTTTAATTATCCTGTTCTTTGCGAACATGTAATATTCTTTTTAGAATTGAGAGCAAAAGGTCTTGATAAAATATATATATGTCCTGAATTAGAATGGTCAGGTATCTGGCAAATACCTTAAAAAAAATACAAAAATTAGATAAATATAAGATAATTATAAGAAGGTGAATAATAACAATCTTCTTCAAACTTCAAATCTTCTAAATATCTATCATAATCATTGTGTTGTTTAAGATGCTTGAGAATATCAAATACATTTTTTTTGAGCATATAAGAATTTGGCATTTCAACAAATTATATTAATAATTGATATCATTTTTTTATAATAATATATATAAATAATACTATTTTATTATATTTATATGTCAATTGAAGATATTGATTTTTTAAAAAAAAATAGTATTAAAGAAAATTATTTATTTATTGTTGATAGTAAAAGTAGAGATTATTTACGTTTTCCAGAACCAAATAATTACGAAGTTGTTTTTAATGTTCCGTTTAAAAATGTTATTGGTTTTGATATTATGGACGCGAGTATACCCAGAACTATGTATTCGGTAGATAAATATAACAATAGTTTTTATTTTTATATTGCGAATAGTGCTAATGATAATCTTGTAGCAAATGGGTTAAATATAGAAAATACAAACATGAATATTTTTACGAAACTTGATATACCGCCGGGTAATTATACAATTCAAACATTTTTATTAAATTTTAATACGATAATGAATGCTAAAACTATTGAAGATAATATTAATGTTTCATCGCCAATTCAGATAATTAATTATAGTAATCCACCCGAACTTACAAATAAAATTACTTTTACATGTAAAAAACCATTTATATTAAATATGTATGATAGCACACTTGCTGAAACATTAGGATTTTCTTTAAATATAAAAAGTGAAGACGATGGAATTAAATATAAATATATAAGTTCTTATGTTGGAAATAAAAGATATTTGAGATTTTTTCATAGTTATTTTAATATAAAAACAGGAAATTATGAAATAACATCGCCAGGTATAGTGTTTTTCATTGGAGAAAAATATATTGTATTACGTTCTCCTGAAATAGAAGGACACGCGTTTGGTTCATTAGCTTATACTAATTATAATTTAGGTATAGCAAAGTTTAAAGTAAATAGCGTTGGATATAATGATGAAAAAACAGAACTTGCTAAATTACCAATTAGAGAGTTTCATCCTATTGGCAAATTATCTAAAATTACATTTAGATTTGAAACATCAGCAGGTAATTTATATGATTTTAAAGGTGTTAATCATATGATAACTTATATAATTACTTATTATAGACCATCATTATCTATTAAAAATGAGTTTAAACCAATATTAAACCCTAATTATAAAAATAATTATACTGAATATAAATATAAGAATGAAGAACAAGAATTAAGCGAAGAAGAGGATAAAGATGAATATTCGCGCGATAAATTATTTGATGTTTATAAACAAAATGAATTAATATATAAAAACTATCATCAAAATATAGATGATGAAGAAGAAAACGAAGATGAAGAAAATTAAACTGCTCCTTTAAACTTTTCAACATGAGCGATTATATTATTTAAATTGCCTTGTGTAAACTTTTCTTCTTTAATGAGAGAAGTTAAACCATCAGTTTTTAAACTACCATCGGTTAAACCTTTTAAAATTGATTGTTCAAAATCTGATAAATTGCTTTTTTCTTTTTCATCTTCTTTCTTTTTTTCTTCATTAGTATTTTCGAAACCTTCATAATAATTATATTTCTTATATTGACATCCAAATAATATAACGAAAAAGATTAATAATATCAAAATTATAGATATTATATTAATAATATTATTATAATTGACCATTATTTTTATTTATCTTACTTATAATAAGATAATATAAATATTTATATAAATATAGAATGACAGATTTAAATTTAGCCTATTCAAATAATGATGATATTGATGAAGATTTTATTACATCACCGCAAATAAAAGAAAAAGAAAAGGATAATAGAGATTTAATATATCAACAACAAATCCAACAATCTCAACAACAAGCTCCACAGCAAGCACAGCAACAACAAAAGCAAATTTTACCACCACCACAATTGCGAATGAGAAATAATACCGAAAATTTTAGTAATCAACAACAATATTATAATAGATATCCCGAATATTCATTTTGGGATAGAATGATAATGTCGAAAAGAGAAGTATTGAAATTATTTATATTATCAATAGTAATAATTTTAGGTATATCATTAGAAAAAATAGGTTATCATTATATATCAACTTATATAAGTTCTAATGATTTAACAACATTTCAGGAATTAATGGTTAGATTAGCATTTCCAATTGTTGTATTTATTATATTATGGATAATTAAATCATTATAATAATTAGAATATGGATTATTTAAATAATTTTTTATTAAGATTATTGAAAAAATATTATAATGACAAAAAAGATTTTTTTAATGAAGTTAAAAATAAAAATAAAAACGATCCCTTATTTTGTAGTAATCCAACTTTATCAGAATATACAATAAATGGTCTTATATTATTATTAATCATATCTGTTGTATGGCTGGTTTATGATATTATAATGAATGTATATCATTATTTACAATTATCTATTTTTCTTTATTTTAAAAATGATAAAAGATTAATAGATAGTCCATTATTTAAACAAATACAAAATATATATTATTTTAATGATTATTTAAGTTTTGATTATATGTTTTTGTTATTTGTAACAACGCCAATATTTATTTTAGTTAAACTTTATTTTTTAGAAAGACAAATGGAAACTAAAAATAGTTTTAATTTAACAAAAATTTTAAATTATACAATAATGATTGTAGGTGTTATTTATTTCTTTCTTATTTATAAAAATATTAGCAATTTAGGAAAAAGAATTAATACCATTAATAATCTTATTTATAATAATATTAATACTGATTTCATTAATTCTGAAAAGTTTTGTAATTATTTAAATAAAAATAATGAATATGATTATGATTTTATTTATGGTAAATGTAATGATCTTAATAAAAATATTGGCATTTCTAAATTATATAATTATATTAAAAAAATAACTATTGAAATTACACAAAATGTTGCTCCTATCCAGAATATAACCATTGAACGATTTAAAGAATTAAAAGATAAAAATGGAAAATTATATAAGGATAAAATAATTTCGGCATTATTCACATATCAGTTAATTAAATATTATATGGATAATGATTTACACGAAGAAGCAAAAGATTTTTTTTCAACATTTAATTTATTATTTTTACAAAAAACTTCAAATATAATGAGAACTCGTATTAATCCTATTTTATATTTACGTTATGATGATTTAATTATTTTTAATAAAATGTTTGATTACAATTCGCAAATGGAAAATAGTTTTGGTAGTAATAAAGATATATATAATTATATATATAAAGAATATAATGTGATTCAAAATAATGTTCAAAATATAGTAATTGATATTTATAATATTTGTAGTTATAAATTAATATCAATTTATGTATATTATTTTATTATTTTTATTGTTTTAATATTACTTATTTTATATTATATTTATAAAAATAGAAATATATAATATAAATGGATAAAAATAAATATATTAATGATTTATTTTTAAGTTATAAAGATTTATTAAATCAACCTATAAGTGAAGACAGAAAATCTCAACAAGATAATTTAACATTTAATATTTTATTAACATTAGATAGTTATAAAAATAATAAAAAAAATATAATAACTGATATTGATAAATTAATTGATGATTCAGAAAAAGAAAATTTGAAAAATTTAATTAATAAAATAATAAAAATATATGCTTTTGATAAACATAATGAATTACGTGAAATATTTGTTAAATATATAATAAACGATTATGCTTCAACAGAACTTGAAAAAAGACAATCAATTTTAAAAAGCAAAGAATTTATAATTAGATCAATAGATTTAGGTGTAGAAAAAATTAAGATTTTAAAAGAATTACAAAAAGATATTAAAACTTTTAAAGATGTTAATTCTAAATTACCAAAAAAAGATTCAAATAAGATTGATGATAATGATGTTATTAAAATTGAAGATTTAAAAAGATATATTGATATTATATATTTAAAATTATTAGAATATTATAAAAAATATGCATCTTTATTTAAACCAGATATTATTTTAGTTGATAAAGATATTGTTTATAAAAATATACCTGATGTTAAACAACAAATTGAAGGTTTTAATATTAATGAATTAAAAGATATTACCGATATTATACCATTTAAATATAAAGATGCAGAAGCATTTATAAATTCATATACAGATGGTAAAAAAGATTTAAATAAATTGACAGACGAAGAGAAAAAAAAAATAAAATCAAAACTTGCAAGTTTTGATAAATTATTAAATGTAAATATTGGTGAATGGAAGGCTGATATAATTAAAGATGGAGAATATAAAGAAACCTTGCTGAAACTTCAAGATAATTATACAAAATTATTAAATATTATAGATATTTCAAAAATAGAGGTAAAAAAAGAATATAATGAATTATCTAAATTATATGAAAGATTAAAATCTATTAATAATAAAATAAAACAAAAACAAAAAATACATGAAGATGATTTAACATTTATTGAAGATTTTAATGAAATTATTGGAGATATGGAAAAGAATGAATTATTTAAAGATGATAAAAATTATCAAATTGAAATTAAAAAAATTAAAGATGTATATACAGAATTAAAAAAAACAGATTTAAAACAAGAAAATATAGATAACTATAAAACAACAGAAAAAGAAAAAATAATAAAAAAAAATGTAATATATTTCGAAGATTATACAAGTATTTTTACTATAATTTTATACTATATTACATTAGCAAGTATTGTTATTTTATTTTCAATTGTTATTTTATCATTGATATCATTTTTTAAATTAATTTATGAAATTATTCTATATATTGTTGCTATGTTTGTTAATGATAAAATGACAAAAAGTTTATCAATTGATTATTTAAATAAAAATATTATAAAATGTACAAAAGATAATTTAGATGGTGATTTATTTTATATAATATTTGAACAAAAACAAAATATTACATTATTTAATCTTGGTTCATATTTAATTTATTTATTATTAATTTATTTAATATTATATATAATATTAAATATTTATGCAAAATTTATGGAATATGAGTTTTCAGGTAATTTATATAATATAGATGTAACAGGATTATTATTATCAATTATTGGAATAATAATTATATATAGTTTTTTTCATCTTATGTTATATAAAATATTATATAAACAGTTTGTTTATATCCCATATAAAGAATTAAATGATAAGGAAAATAAAGTTGATGATAAAATAGCTCAATATATATTAATATATTCAGAAGGTGAAAATAAAGAAATATTAACTGATGATAATTTTTTTGATATTATATATGATTTAACAAGAATTGAAGAATTAAATACAATTTTTATGAATGGTATTAAAAATAATAATAAAGATAATTGTTTAGAACAAAAAATTATTATTTATGATATTTATATGTATTTAAGGGAATATGTTGTTTTTGATAATTCAATGAAAAATAAATTTAAAGAATATTGTACAACTACAACGGAAAATAAACCTAACTATGATAATACAAATAACAAAATAACGTTTTTATCATTATTAAATAATAATGAAGTTAAAATGATAAAAAAATATCATGAAGAATTAGCATTTTTCAATGAAATACCAGATGATAAAATAGAATATTACAATGAATTAAATAAAAGTATTAATAATAAAATTAAAGAAATTAATGTTGAAATAATAACACATAATAAAACATTAATACCATTTTTTATAACAGTTGTATATATTTTATTAATTGTTATATTTAATCTAATTATTTTTTATATAATAATGACATTTATATTAACAACACCGAAAGATAATAAACCAAATCCATTTAATTACTATTTTATATTGAGTGCTTCATTCATTAAAAATAAAATTTATGATAATATTTATAATAAAATAATTAATAACAATAGAAATTAATGATTATATATTTATATTTATTGTTAATTATTTTAATTGGTTTATATTTACAACCAATAATTGCTTTTAGATGGCAATTTGATTTTTATAAACAACTTGAAAAACAATGTTTATTAAAAAAATAAATAAATTATTATAGATATGGAATTATATAAATTACGATATAACTTATATAATTATTTTATTCAAAATACAACATTTTATGAAATTAATATAGCAAACGCAAATATTTGGTTTAATGCTCTAATTGTTTATTATACTTTTTTTACATTTTTATTATTAATTAATTATGATAAAATAAATATTTCTACTATTTTATTTATAATAATTGGTGTAATTTTTTTATATTATTGTTATTTACTAAACATTAAATTAACAAACATAATTGAAAATAAAACATTTATTGATTATGTAACTTATTATAAATTATTTAATTCTATTTTTATTGATGGTTATAATAATAACACAGTTAATTTATATATAAAAGATATTAATAAAAATGTTGATTTTTCATCATCTAATGAATTATTAGATTTTATTAACACAAAATATACACCTATTGAAATAACACCAACAGTATCTAATAAATATACAACTATTGGAAATACAGAAACTACTGTAATATTAAATAAAAATGGTGTAATATCTACTATACCATTTAATCCATCAATAACAGAAATTAAAGATTATCAAAATTATATATATATATATTATAAATCTAACGGAAAATTAAAAATAAACAATAAAAATTTAAATTGTGATATTTTTATGATTGGTGGTGGTGGTGCTGGTGGTAATTACGGAGGTGGTGGTGGAGCTGGTGCTGCTATTATTAGTATAAACCAATATATTAATTTAGGTAGTTATGATATTACTATTGGTTCTGGTGGTACTATTACTTCTAAAAATACTGGTAATAATGGTGGTAATACTTCAATTGGACAAATATTAATTGCTAATGGTGGTGGCGGCGGTCAGGGATATATGGATAGTTTTAATTCTGTAAATTATCCATTTGATGGATTATTAGAAAAAAATGAACCATCAATATTTAGTGATTATTCAATTACAAATGATAAAACTATTCTTGGTAATCGGGGTGGATTGGCAAATTCGAGTTTTAAAAAAGGAGGAGGAGGTTATGGAATAGGTACAATAGGTCAAGAAGGAACAACTTTAAAATATGGTAATGGTGGTGATGGTGTTTATCAAGTTACAATAAAAGGAACAACATATAATTTAAAAAATTATTTTAGTCCTGATGGTAATTTTGGTGTAAATGATGGTTTGGGAAATTTTTATATAGGCGGAGGTGGAGCTGGGGGTGGATTATTTAATGATAATACAATTACTGTTTTTGGTGGTAAAGGAGGAGGAGGTAATTTTGAAATAATAAAAAATAGTATATCAACAACAATTGGGTCAATAGAAGGAATAGAAAATACAGGAAGTGGTGGTGGTGGTGGTGGATTATTAACTTATATTGATGATACTCAAACTACACAAAGAAAAGGAGGTTCAGGATTAGTAATAATAAAAATAAAAAAAGATTCTTTTATTATAGATATTAATAATAACAATGAAATAATATTAAATGAAATTATAATTAGATATATTAAAATATCAGATATTAAAAACTATTTATTAATAATTGTAAATAATAATAGTAAATATGATTTAATAAAATATTTAATAAATAATTATAAAGAATATGATAAAATTATTTTTAAATTAAATAAATCATTATTATCAAATAAAATTTTAGACTTACAAGGAGATTATTATTTAATAGATATAGACGAATTAAATAAAAATAAACAAACAAATTTATATATTAAATTAATTGAATATTTAAAAAAAATAAATAAAATTACGCAAATAGATTTAAATAAAGATTCGCAATCTCAAACTATTACGAAATATATTAAATATATTGGTTTAGATACAAAAACAAATTATTTAGATTATTTTTATACAACTTTAATGACAATAAGAACTAATATTAAGAATAATGAAAATGTTTTAAAAGAAGATATGAATAAATTTATTGATGATAATATTAAAAATAATGATATATTAAAATACATAGATATATATAATGAAAGATATGATAATTTAAAGAAATATGTTTTTATTAAAAAAGATGATACTGATAGTATTTTTGAATATATAAATAGTAATTATGACGATCATAAAGATAATTATATATCAAATAATGAAGAAGAAACTATTATAATTAATACTGTAATAATTCAATTAAAACAATCAGACGAGATTATTAAGGGTTATATTATAAATATAAATACAATAAATAATTATTTAAATGATAAAGAGAAAAACAATAGTAATGTTTCGAGTTATATAATTAAGATTTATAATGATTTATTATTATATTATAATAAAAAAAATGGATTAACAATAGATAATTTTGATATTTTGTATAAAAAACCAAAAAATATTGATATAATTATTGAAGAACAAATAGATTTATATATATATGTCTTTAATATTATAATAATATTAATAATAGTAATATTGACAATTATTATGCATATATTTTATATAAAATTATATAATCCAATAAGAATAATATAAATTATTTATTTTTTTAAATTATAATTATTATTATAATGGATAGAGAAAAAACGAGTTGTTCGCAAAATAAAAGACAACCTATTAATTTTAATAATTTAAGTTTTATTAAATGTGTTTTTTTAACAAATACGCAATTTAATATAAATAAAATACATATACCAAAACAATCATTATATTTAGAAGAAATGATTTATGTTTCATCTTTAAATGATATTGAAAATAAAATTAATGAAATGATTGATAATATTTATTTACGATTGAATGCTAATAATAATGGCAAACCTTATAAAATACCAATGCCTATTTTTTTATTATTAGGAAAAGCATTAGAATATGAAAAAAGTATATTGGAGGGTGAAACATTTATTCATACACCAATTGCTACAAATGGTTATAAATTAGGTAAATCGACGATTACAACTGAAACATCAGGAAATATTGCTATTTTAGATTATATAAAAGCATTTTTTTCATCAGGATTAGAAACAAAGCAAGATACAGATAAATATAATACAAGTATAATAAATACATATAAATTCAAGGGAAATGTAAAAATATTTTTATATGTACCATATTTAACAAAAAATTATAAATATGTTTCTAATTTTACTGATTTAATTAATTCAAGTAGATTTTTTTATTCATTAATAAATACTAATTACTTTTTAAGTTTTCAAAAAACTTCAAATATAAATGAAGAGTTTATAGCTAAATTAAGAAAATCAGGTGTTAATGAAAGAATAATTAATAAAATTATAGGAATATTTAATGAAGCCGACAGAAAAAAATATACATTATATGATGATTTAATTAATTTATGTTTTGAAGGTGGATGTGTTAGTGATGTTGGAGAAGATTTAGAACGATTAATACCTCAATATACAGACGATGAAGGTAAAAATACAGAAAATGCCAAAAAATATTCACCATATATGCCAAGTAAATGTTTATCTAAAACAAATGGATATTTATGTAATATAAAATACGCAGATGAAAATAATATAGATATTCATGATTTTTTAAAAAGATATTCAATGAAAGAATTAAAAGTAAGTTTAGCAAGATATACCGAAATTAATAATAAAATAGAAAATAATGAAGATGTTAGCAATAATGTAAATGAAATAGATAAATATAAATCACCCGTAGATTTAATTATTTCTATTGTAAATAGATATATAAAAGATGGTTATTCTGATAACTTAAAAGATGAAACAAAAGATATTAAAATTAAAAGAATTAATGAAGATGGTGAAGAAGAAACAATAACAGAAAAAACACCTTTAAATCATTATTCAAAAGATTATAGCGAAAATATTATTAAAGAATTATCATTATTACATAAATTACATCCAGGTGTTCCTGAAATTGTTTTATCCTTATATTTATTTAAAGAAACATATAAACCTGATAAGATTATATATATGCCATTTGGACGTTTTTTGCTTTCAAATAATTATGTATTAAATGTTGGAGAACAATTAACGATAGATAAAAAATTATTTTCAATTAATAATAGATATGTATTAACGATAAATAATTACGGATATATTTATGTATATGATAGAACAAATATGAATGTATTATATTTTTTAAATAGAAAAACAATTAAAAATACGAAAGGAATGATAATAGAAAAAAATGGTATTAATGTAGTATTTATAGATGATAATAATAATGAAAAAACGATAAATGTAATGGCAGATGTAAAAGCATTAATAAAAGAATGTGATGATTGTATTGACCCGTATAATGTAATTATAGATAATGATAGTGGAAATATAATTATATATGGTAATGCTTTTTATAATGCTACAAATGATAATTTTTATAATTTTATAAATAATGAAAGAAATGTAATGAAAAATATGAATACACAAGATAAACAATTATTAAAAATAGATAATTTAGATAAAATAATTAAAAAAGATGAAGAATTATTATTAAGACAACAAGAAGATTATCTTTATTGTAATAGTTTAAATGAGGGATGTATAAAATAATTATTTTTTTATTATATATTATATAATGAACGATTGGGGCATATTAGATTTATATTTTAAAGACCATAAATATCCATTTACCAATCATCATTTGGATAGTTATCGTGAATTAATAAA
>Ga0172373_10006150_pt1 | contig 16079 bp, 12 predicted proteins | sample Lak10m_2_FD_114546 | JGI IMG/M metagenome (GOLD analysis project Ga0172373, IMG submission 114546) | Freshwater microbial communities from Kabuno Bay, South-Kivu, Congo - kab_092012_10m | ecosystem: Environmental > Aquatic > Freshwater > Lake | place: Democratic Republic of the Congo...
CGACACGATGGTCACCGAGCTCAAGGACGACAAGAAGAAGGTCGCGGGCTCGATCGCCTGAGGCCGCTTCCGTCGAGCACTTTCCGCGGCGGAGCCGGTCGATCGGCTCCGCCGCGTGCATGTAGGGAAGCATGATCCGCTGACCAGAGGCCAGAGCGAGCGATGAGCGACAAGCGCGACTACTACGAGGTGCTGGGCGTCGAACGCAACGCCTCGCCCGAGGACATCAAGCGCTCGTACCGCAAGAAGGCGCTCGAGTTCCACCCGGACCGCAACAAGGGCGCGCCCGAGGCCGAGGCCAAGTTCAAGGAGGCGGCCGAGGCCTACGACGTGCTCGGCGACGAGGAGAAGAAGAAGCGCTACGACCAGTTCGGCCATGCCGGTGTCGGCGCGGACGCCTTCCAGGGCACGCGCTTCACCAACATGGAGGACATCTTCGAGGCCTTCGGCGACATCTTCGGCGCCGGCGGCGGCGGCGGGATGTTCGGCGACCTCTTCGGCGGGCGGCGCACGCGCGGCGGCAAGCGTCCGGGCCGCGACCTGCGCATCGTGCTCGAGCTGACGCTCGAGGAGATCGACGCGGGCGTCGAGCGCGAGATCGCCCTGAAGCGCCTCGAGCACTGCACGACCTGCAAGGGCTCGGGTGCGAAGGCCGGCACGGCGCCGGTCGCCTGCGCGACCTGCGGCGGACGCGGCCAGGTACACCGCAGCCAGGGCTTCTTCACCATGGCCTCGACCTGCCCGCGCTGCCGCGGCGCCGGGCGCGTGATCGAGTCGCCCTGTGCGGCCTGCAAGGGCGCGGGCGGCACGCAGGAGAAGAAGGATCTGCGCATCCAGGTCCCGGCCGGAGTCGAGGAGGGCATGACGATCCGGCTCTCGGGCGAGGGCGACGTCGGCGAGGCCGGCGCGCCGCGCGGCGACCTGCACGTCGTGATCAAGGAGAAGGAACACAAGATCTTCCAGCGCAGCGGCAGCGACCTCATGACCGAGGTGCCCTGCTCCTTCGGGCAGCTCGCGCTGGGTGACACGGTCGAGCTCCCGACCCTGCGCGGCAAGGCCGAGATGGCCATCCCGGCCGGCACCCAGAGCGGCAAGGTCTTCCGCCTGCGCGGGCAGGGCCTGCCGCAGCTCGAGGGGCGCGCGCGCGGCGATCAGCTCGTGCGCGTCTTCGTGCAGACCCCGAAGGACCTCAGCGATCGGCAGAAGCAGCTCCTGCGCGAGTTCGACAAGCTCGAGCACGAGCGCACCGGCAAGAAGTCCTTCTTCGAAAAACTGGCCGACTACTTCGCGTGATCCCCGAGCAGCACCCCGCCATGTCTCAGGACGCCCAGGACCCCACCTCGACCGCCGCCTCCGAGGCGGGCGCGACCCCGCGCGAGCTCGAGCTCGAGCAGCGCTGCAACGAGCTCGGTGCGAAGTGCGCCGAGCTCGAGGCGCGCTGGTTGCGCTCCCAGGCCGACCACCAGAACGCGCGCCGCCGGGCGCAGCAGGAGCTCGATTCGGCGCTCCTGCGCAGCCTGACGCCGCTGCTGGACGAGCTCCTCCTGGTGGCCGACTACCTCGACATGGCGCTCGCGGCGCCGCCCGCCGGGCCGGAGGCGAAGGCCCTGGCCGCCGGCGTGCAGCTCACGCGCCAGAAGCTCACCCAGGCGCTCGAGAGCGTCGAGGTGCGCGCGATCGAGACCAGCGGCGCCTTCGATCCGGCGCGCCACGAGGCCGGCGAGAGCCGTCCGACGGCCGAGCATCCGCCCGGCACGATCCTCGCCACGGGACGCGCCGGTTACACCTGGCAAGGACGCATCCTGCGTCCGGCCCGCGTGGTCGTGGCGATCGCCCCCACTCCTCCCGCCGACTGACGGCCGCTCGCGATGCCCACCTACGACTACCGCTGCGAAGCCTGCGCGCACACCCTCGAGCTCTTCCAGAAGATCACCGAGTCCCCGAAGAAGAAGTGCCCCGCCTGCGGGAAGTCCCGCCTGAAGCGCATGATCGGCGGCGGCGCGGGCTTCCTCTTCAAGGGCTCGGGCTTCTACCTGACCGACTACCGCTCGGACTCCTACAAGAAGAGCGCCGAGTCGGACACCCAGGCGACCGGCACGCCGGCCGATAAGCCGGCCGACAAGCCCGCCGACAAGAAGCAGGCGCCGGCTCCGAAGAGCGACTCCTCCGCCGGAAAGAAGAAGGCGAAGTGAGCGCGCGCTACCGGGCGCTCGTGCTGGACCTCGACGGCACGCTGGTCACCGACGCGGGCACGATCCATCCGCGCACACTGGCCGCCGTGCGGGCCCTCGACGCGCGCGGCGTGCGCGTGATGGTCGCGACCGGTCGCAGCGAGCTCGGCGTGCTCGCCGTGCTCGACGAGCTGGGCTTCGACACGCCGGCCCTGGTCTTCAACGGCGCCGGCCTGTGGTGCCCGCGCGAGAAGCGCCTGCTGGAAGAGCGCCTGCTCTCCGATCGCGTGGTGGCGCGTTGCTTCACCTACCTCGAGCATTCCGGGCTGCTGCCCGTCCTGCAGTGCGCGGGCGCCAAGTTCTCGCCCCCGCCGCGCGACGATCTCGAGGCCCACGCGCTCTCCGGTCTGGAGGGCCTGCACCAGGTCCCGTTCGCGGAGCTGCCGCGCGAGTACGTGATCCGCGCCACGTTCTTCAGCGCGCGCCACGCCGACTCGGCCGCCCTGGGACGCGAGCTCGAGGAGGCCCTGACGCAGCCGCTGCACCTCACCCACTTCCCGCTCGCCTCGCTGGCCACGCACCGCACGAGCCCGCTCTCGGTGGCCGACGTCCAGCCGCCCTGCCGCGGCAAGGGCGAGGCCCTGCGCGTCCTGCAGGAGCGCTACGGGATCCTGCCCGCGGAGGTCGTCGCGGTCGGCGACGCCGACAACGACCTCGAGATGCTCGCCGGCGCCGGCCTGGGGGTCGCGATGGGGAACGCGATGCCGCGCGCGCGCGCCGTCGCGCGCCGGGTGATCGGCGACAACAACGGCGACGCGCTGGCGCAGCTCGTCGAAGAACTCTGGCCCTGAGCCCGGCGGATTCACGCAGGCCTCGAGCGAAGCGCCGCGAAGCGCAAGAGCTGCGGGCCTGAGGCCCTCTCTTCACTCCACGGTCACTCCACGGTGAAGGGCAACTCGGCCTCCTCGGCCGGCTGGACCACGACCTCCTGCTCCTGGCCCTCGTTGCTGCCGCCCAGCCCGCCCTGGGCTGCGCGCACGTTGACCTTCCAGCGACCGGGCTTGAGCCCCTTCAGCGTGGTCGAGCCCGACTGCAGGAACGAGAACTTCGGCTCGACCGGACTCGCGCTGTCGTCGAGATAGGTCGCCTGCACGAGCTGGAAGCGGCCCGGCGAGCCGTCGGCGAGCTTGGCCTCGACGCGGATCGAGCCCGCGGGATCGAGGCGCAGATCGACGCCCGTGCGCACCTCGTCCGGCGCGACGCGCACGACCTCCGAGGTGCCCGGCTGCACGGCGTCCCCCTCGGCCTTGATCACGAGGTCCACGTCGCTCTCGATGCCGCGCAGCGAGTAGCGTCCCTCGGCGTCGGTCAGCGCGCGCTGGCCGAACTGCCCCGAGTCGACCACGCCGCCGCCCGCGTCGTCGTTGACCATCATGATCATGCGTCCGCCGACCGCGCGGGCCCCGTCCGTCTGCTGGCGCTCGGGCCACACGCGCGCGCCCGGCACCCCCTTGCCGGTCGAGTCGAGCACGCGGCCCTCGAGGATCGAGAGCGCGAGCTCGACATCGAAGGAGTTGTCGCCCGCGCGGATCTCGAGCGGGAAGGACTGCGGCATGCGCCGCGTCGGATGCTCGACGCGCAGGCGGTAGCGGCCTTCCTTGACGTCGGCGATCCGGTAGCGGCCCTCCCCGTCCGACTTCGCGCCGGGACCATCGCCCATGCCGGGCAGCAGGAAGGGCAGGCCGCCGCCCTCGCCGGAGCTCTCCTTCTCGAGGGTCAGGGTCGCGCCGGCCAGGGCCTTGCCGGCCTCGCGCACGCGGCCCTCGAGTCCGCCGCGCGGAGCAGCCTGCAGCGTGAGCTCGCTGCTCGCACCCTCGCCGACCTGGACCTCGCTCCAGCCCTCGTCGCCGCCCCCGCCGCCGAAGCCGGCGATCGAGAAGGCCGCGCCACCGGCGCTCACGAAGCCGCCCCCGCCGCCGCCCTCCTCGACCAGCCGAAAGGCGTGCAGACCGGCCTCCAGGAACGGGAAGCGCGCCACGCCGCGCGAGTCGGTGTGCTCGCCGTTGCCGCTCGGCCCGCCCAGGACGCGCATGTGCTCGAAGTCGCCCGTGGTCGGAGCGCGGTGCTCGACCTCGGCACCGGCCAGCGGCTGGCCGGCAGCGTCGAGCACGGTCACGAGCACCTCGCCGCCGAGGGTGAGCTCGACGCGCTGCTCGAGGCTCTCGCCGCGCGGCAAGAAGAGGCCCGACAGGCGGTATGGCGCGAAGCCCTTGGCGCGTACCGAGAGCGTGACCGTGTCGCCCTCGAAGCTCGAGAGCTCGGCCCAGCCGTCCGCGTCGGTCGTGGCGCTGCGGCCCTCGCCGAACTCGAGCGACTCGCTGCCCCCGTCACTCGAGATCGCGATCGAGCGGCGCACGGAGAGGTTGTCGCCGCCCTGCTCCTTCGTGAGGCGCACGCTGGCGCTCGCCACCGGCGCGCCACCCTTGCCATCGGTCACGCGCACGCGCACGAGCGGAACCGGCTCGAGCGCGACGACGCCGAGATCGAGCTCCTGCCCGGCACGCAGCGCGATGTCGTTGCGGCTCCAGTCCTGGTAGCCGGTCGCGAACAGGTTGAGCGTCACGCGCTCGTTCGACGAGCCCGGTCGCAGACCCCCGACGCGCACCACGCCGCCCGGGTAGAGCGTGCGCGGCTTGCCGTCCTCGTCCATCTGCGGGGCCGGCCACTCGAGCCCGGCCTCGACCCGCAGGCGCTCGAGCGGCTGGCGCGTGCGCGCATCGACGACCGTCAGCACGACCGCGCCCTCGGGCTGGTAAGCGAGCACGATGCCGCTGTCGCCGGAACGCGCCTGGACCTCGCTCGAGCGCGTGCGCTCCCAGAAGCCGAACTCGTCCGCGTCCTGGCCGCGCGCGCGCCGCGCCTTGAGCGTGTAGCTCTGACCCGGCTCGAGGCCGCGCACCACGAAGGAACCGTTCGGCTCGACGCGCGCGCTGCGCCCCGGACCGAAGAAATCGTCGCTTCCGGCGCGCGAGGCGCGCACCTCGAGGCGCTCGCGCTCGGCGGCCGGAACGCCGGTCACGGTGCCGGCGATCGTCGCGCCCGGCGCGAGCTGCCAGCGCAGCCCGGCGAGCTCGACGCCCGGCTCCTCGGCCACGCCCTCGGCCTGGAAATCGGGATGGTCTTCGCTCGAGACCACGAAGCGCCACGGACCGCAGGCGAGCATGTCGATGCGGAAGCTGCCGTCGGCGGCGGTCACGGCGCTCGGCTCGCGGCCGCCGACGAAGAAGATGTCGCCCGAGCCCTCGACGCCGGCGCGCACGAGCTTCGCGCCCGCCACGCCGCGTCCGTCGGGATCGACGACGACGCCGCTCAGGATCGCGCCGCGCACGAGCTCGAAGGGCTCCAGCGCGGTGTCGCTCTTCGCCACGACCAGCCCCTGCGCCTCGAAGGGCGCGAAGCCGGCCGCGCCCACCAGGGCCTGCAACGTGCCCGGCTCGACGCCCTCGAGGCGGAAGCGGCCCTCGGCATCGCTCTCGGTCGTGCGGCGCTTGAGCCAGGGCATGTCGCGCTCGAACTCGAGGTCGAGCGGGAAACCCGTCTGGGCCGCCAGAATCACGCGCGCCTTCGCCACCGGTGCGCCGAAGCGATCGACGACCCGGCCGGTGACCGTGACCTGCGGAGTGTCCGACGTGTCCGCGGCGGCGCGCGCGGCCGGCAGGGCGTCGCGCTCGGCACGCGCGGGAGCCACGCCGTCACGCTCGACCGCGCCGCGCTCGGCCGCGCTCAGCTCGGTGGGCGCGGGCTCGGCCGCAGCCGGCGTCGGCTCCTCCGCGCGCGGCGCGGCCGCGGGGCGACGCCCCTCGCCCGAGGACCAGAAGAAGGCTCCTGCGGCGAGCAGGACGGCGAGCAGGATCAGGGGAAGCGTCAGGCGCTGGCTCATGGGATGGCGGCGGGGATTCGGGACCACCATTAGACGCGCCCGGAGGCCCGGCGGACGAGGTCGGAGCGCGGCCCGGGAAAATTCCCGCAAAGCGGGCGGGTTCGAGGCCTGCAAGCCCGTGGTCCGCTCCCCCCCGCCGCCTCTTGCGCCGGGGACCGGAACGGGGGGATGATACGGCGGTTGTGCTCGAGCGGTCGGCAGCCGCCTCGCAGTTCGAGGGGAAGCCGGCGCTCCATCCCGGGGTTTTCGTATGCGTTCACGGCTCGCCGCTTTGCTCCTCGTCCTCGTGCCCCTCCCCGCCCTGGCCCAGGAGCCCAAGCTCGGCAGCGCCTGGTACGAGGACGCGGTAGACCTCGGCCTGAAGTTCCGCGCGCCGAAGGACTGGAGCTACGTCCCCGGTGAACCCAACGAGCGCAACCTGGTGGGCAAGTACGCGCCCGCGCGCGGGCAAGAGGTCCACCTCGGCGGCGGAGCGGTGCTCGATCCGGCCGTGTACCTCGTCAAGTTCGATCGCCGGCCCGAGGCCAACCAGGCCGAGAAGAAGCTGATCGGGAACCGCGAGATCGAGATCCAGTTCGAGGGCCTGAAGGACATCGACGAGTGGATGCGCAAGGGGCTCGAGGAGGGTGAGGGCTGGCGCCGCGACGGTGGGATCGAGTCGCTGAAGGGGCCGTGCGAGATCCGCGTGTCGCAGTACCTCGCGACCAGTTCGCCCAAGTGGGCCGGGGCGACCCAGCAGGAGATCCGCGCCGTCGCGCTCGTGTTCCACCTCACGCCCGAGGTCGAGTTCGCGCTGATCGGCACCGGTCCGGGCGACAAGAAGAAGTGGCGCGCCTTCGAGGGCGCCTACACCTCGATGGCGAAGTCGCTGCAGCGCGTCGAGGTCAAGAACCTGGCCTCGGCCACGACCGGCAAGGATCCGCGCTCCCTGAAGCGCGCCAAGCTCGAGAAGGAGGTCGCGAAGAGCCCCGGCTGGTCGCTGCACGAGACGCCCAACTACTTCATCATGTCCAGCACCGACGACAAGGCGCTGGTCGAGGAGCTGAAGCTGCGCCTCGAGGCCATCCGCGAGATCTACGAGCGCGACTACCCGCCCGAGCTCGCGCGCAAGATCAAGATCGTCCAGAGCGTGTCCGAGGAAGAGGTCGAGGGCGAACCGGGCGAGGCCGGCGCGCCGGGCAAGGACGGCGAGCCGGGAGCAGACGGCGAACCCGGACAGGCGGGGGCGCCCGGAGCGGACGGAGAGCCCGGCGCGGACGGGCGCTCGATCGCCGCGATCGACACGCTCGAGCTCGGCAAGCTCTCGGTCGTGCGCCTCTGCAAGAACGAGGAGATGTACTACCAGTACGGCGGCCGGCGCGGCACGAGCGGCTACTTCAGCTCGTTCGCCGGCGAGCTCCTGATCTACGACGACAAGCAGGGTGAGGGCCGCGACAACACCTGGGGCGTCCTCAACCACGAGGGCTTCCACCAGTACATCTTCGCCTTCTTCGGGAACGTGTCGCCGCACTCCTGGTACAACGAGGGCACGGGCGACTACTACTACAGCTTCGACTTCAATCCGAAGACGAAGAAGTTCAAGACGGAGCGCAACGTCGGGCGCCAGGACAACGTACTGCTCGTCAAGGACAAGCTGCCGCCGCTGCAGGAGTTCCTGACCTGGGATCAGAGGCAGTACTACGGCGACAACTCCTTCAAGATTGAGGGCTGGGCCTGCTACGCGCAGGGCTGGTCCGTGATCTGGTTCCTGCGCGAGGGCAAGGGCAAGGCGAAGGGCTGGCAGAAGGAGTGGGACGCTCTCCTGCCGACCTATCTCGAGACCCTGCTCGCGACCGGCAAGCCCAAGGTCGCGCTCGACACGACCTTCAAGAACCTCGACTGGGCCGCCTTCGAGGCGAGCTGGCGCGACTTCACCGGACTGTAAGAGGAGAGAGACCATGCATCGCAACGACACCCGGCTCCGGCGCGCCCTCGGCGCGCTCCTCGTCGGCGCGGCCCTGGCCCTGCCGGCTTCCGCCGACCGCCTCCTGACCGAGGACGGGCGCGTGCTCGAGGTGAAGAAGGCGCGCAAGCTCGACGACGGCAGCTACGTGCTCCAGTTCGAGAGCGGCGAGGTGCTCTGCCCTGCGAAGTACATCGCCTCGGTCGAGATCGAGGGCGACATGTCCGACTACGTGCCGCAGAACGACGACGAGAAGAAGAAGCTCGCCGACGGCTACGTGCGCTACCGCGGCAAGTGGCTGAACAAGGCCGCCTACGAGGCCGAGCTCTCGAAGACCGCTGCCGCCACCAAGGCACGCACGGCCGAGCTCGCGGCCCACAAGTCCTTCTTCAACGGCTGGACGAAAGAGACGAAGCACTTCGAGATCACGAGCAACACCTCGCCCGAGATCCTCGACTACTACGCCGAGCTGCTCGAGACCTACTACGACCTGATGGACGCGCGCGTCGGCATCAACCCCTCGCCGGCCCTTAAGCGTCAGAAGATGAAGGTCTGCGTCTACAAGAGCCGCCAGGAGTTCCAGGAGATCACCGAGGTCTCCCCGGGCGTGGCCGGCTTCTTCAACTTCGTCGACGGCGAGCTGCACTTCTACCACGACTACCAGGACCCCTCGATCTCCGAGTGGGTCGCGCTGCACGAGGGCACGCACCTCCTGACGTTCCTGATCGAGCCCCAGGCGCGGCCCTGGATCTGGATCAACGAAGGTGTGGCCGATTACTTCGGCTCCTCGACCGTGCAGCGCAACAAGAAGGGCAAGCTCGAGATCACGCCCGGCCAGCTCTCGCTCGAGCGCGTGCTCGACGTGCAGGAGGCGATGGCCGACAAGAAGCACATCCCGCTCGAGAAGCTGTTCCTGATCCCGAAGGAATCGTTCCAGGCCTTCGAGTACGCGCACGCCTGGTCGTTCGTGTACTTCCTGAACTCGAAGCCCGAGTACGAGAAGGGCTTCAAGAAGTTCTTCAAGGACTTCTACACCGTCGCGAAGGGCGTGCCCTACGACAAGGAGCCGGTCGGGAACAAGTTCGGCTTCTGGAAGGTCGTGCCGCCCACCGAGATCAAGAAGCTCTTGCTCGAGCGCATCGGCACGAAGGACGTGGCCAAGCTCGAGCAGGAGTGGATGGAGTTCATCCAGGCGATCCCTATCGACGCGCCCGAGGCGCGCTTCAAGCGCGGCCTGCAGATCGTCTACGGCTTCGGCTCGAGCGACAACAGGAAGCGCGCCAAGGAGGATCTGGATGCCGCCATCGAGGGTGGCGTGGACGACGCGCGCGCCTACTGGGGTCGGGCGATGCTGACGCTCTTCACGACCGGCAAGCAGGAGAAGTGCGTCGAGGACCTGAAGAAGGCGGTCGAGCTGGCCCCCCTCAACTCGGGCTTCCGCGCCAACCTGGCCCAGGCCCTGGCCGGCATCACGATCCACTCCGGCGGCCTGTCGGTCTCCTACGACGAGAAGGACCAGCTGCGCGCCTCGGACGAGGCCCTGGGCGAGGCCGAGATGCACTTCGGGCTCGCCTGCGAGCTCGACCCCGAGAACGAGAGCCTGCGCGAGTGGCGCGACAAGTTCCTCGACCTCCTGGCCAAGAAGGCCAAGGAAGGCTCGAAGTGAGCCATTGCCCGGCGGGCCGCACGACGCCACGCTCTCTCCCGATGTGGCACCGGCTCCTCGCTCCCCTCGCGCTGCTCCCCGTCTCGGCCTGCCTCACGCCCTCGAGCACGGCCGCCTTCACGCTCGATCCGGTGGTCGTGCTCCACACCCCGGCCGGTGACGAGCTCGGCGTCTCGACCGACTACGGTGTCGTGTTCCTGGGCCGCAACGTGCGCTCGGGGCGCGTCGAGTTCACGGCCTGGTTCGGCGACGGCCCCTCGCGCGAGGAAGGCCTGGTCGAGCGCATCGGCGAGGAGCTGTGCGCCACGCGGGCCGAGATCGAGCTACCCAGCGTGCCCTTGTGCATGGACCTGCCCCCGGCCGGCACGACGGTGCGCGTGCGCGGCCGGCGCGACGGCCAGCCCTTCGAGATCGAGGCCGTGCTGGCGGCGGATCCGCGCGTGACCGGCGTCCTGCTCGAGCCCTCGCCCGAGCTCGACGCCCTCGGTGACGAGGCCCTCGGAGCCGGTGTGTTCCTGGTGCGCGAGGCCCGCCCGCGCGAGCTCATCGGCCTGCTCTCCGGTCGGCTCGAGCTCGGCGACGGACGGCGCTTCGTAGCCGCGCTCGGTCCGGAGACCCTGTGGCGCGTCGTGGTCCAGCACCGCGACCACGACCGCCCGCGGCGCACCGTGTTCCGCGAAGACGTGCTCTGATCAGCCGCGCCAGAAGCGCGGCATGAAGAGCACGACCATCGCGGCGAACTCGAGCCGCCCGAGCAGCATCAGGAAGCCGAGCAGGAGCTTCGATGTCGGCGGCAAGAAGCCGTAGCACTCGTAGGGCCCGACCGCGGCCAGGCCAGGGCCCGTGTTCGAGATGCAAGCCACCACGCCGGTCGCCGCGCTGAGGATGTGCTGGCCATCGAAGCCATGCGGCGAGGTGAAACCGGTGGCCACGACGACGATCGTGCTGAGCGCCACGACGACGACCCACAGAGCCAGGAAGGACAGGACGCCGAAGACGACTCCGTCGTCGATCGCCTCGCCACCGATGCGGACCGGCTGGATGGCGCGCGGGCGCGCGAAGCGCGTGAAGCTCTGGAGCATCGCCTTCCAGAGGATCACGACGCGGATGACCTTCAACCCGCCGCCGGTGGAGCCAGCGCAGGCTCCGATCGCACTGACGACGACGAGGATCGCACGACAGGCGTCCGGCCACTGATCGAAGTTCGCGGTCGCATAGCCGGTCGAGGTCTGCAGGCTCGTGACGCTGAAGAGACTGTCGCGTACGCAGGTGACGAAGCGCGAATAGTCGGGCAGGTTCTGCCCCGTGTCCCCGTTGGAACCACCCCAGAACCAGAGCATCAGTGCGATCACCAGGCTGGCGACGGCGACGATTCCCAGATACACACGAACCTCGACCGAGGAGGCGAGGGCCTTGAGGCCCGCGCGCAGCCCCTTCCGCTGGGCAAGGTCGTAGATGTCGAAGTTCACGCCCGCCGCCAGCATGAAGAAGACGATCACGAGCTCGACCTTCCAGGAGAGGAAGTACGCGATGCTCGACCCATGACTCGAGAACCCACCGGTACCCAGCGAGCTCATCGCGTGCACGACGCAGTCGTAGAGGTCCGGGTAGACCGCGTACATCGCGCCCACGTGCAGCGCCGTCAGCACCACGTAGATGCGCAGCAGACCGAAGGCGCTGTCGCGCACGCGCGTGCGCGCGGCCTCGCGGCTGATGCCCGAGACCTCGGAGCGGAACAGGCTGCGCCCGCCGGCCGGGAACAGCAGCACGAACACGATGATGATCCCGATCCCGCCCAGCCAGTGCGTGAAGGCGCGCCAGAAGTTGATGCCGCGCGGCAGGGCGTCGATCTCCGCGCCGGTCAGGATCGACGAGCCGGTCGTGGTGAAGCCCGAGGCCGACTCGAAGAACGCATCCGGGAACGACCCCATCGCGCTCGAGTACAGGAACGGCAGGGCCCCGAAGATCGCCGCGGCCAGCCAGGCCAGGCCGACCGCCGCCAGGCCCTCGCGGCGGAAGTAGTCGGGGCGCCCTTCCTTGGTCACGGTCGAGCCACGACACACGAGCACGAGCGCGCCACCGACCAGGGCACTCGTCACCGCCGCCATCAGGCAGCCCTCGAACACCGCGCGCTCGCGGTACCAGGCCCCCACCAGGGCCGGCACCAGCATGAAGGCCGCCAGCAAGAGGACCACGCAGCCCGTCAGCCAGCCGACGGCGCGCGTGTTCACGGAGCCTCGCTCCGCGCCGAGGGCCGGAAGATCTGCTCGATCGCGTCGACGTTCTCCGGCAGCGTGAACAGGATCACCTGATCCCCGTCGCGGATCGAGCTCTCGCCGCTCGGGATCAGGACCTCGCCGCCGCGCACCACCGCGCCGACGACCGTGCCGCGCGGCAGCCCCAGGCTGCGCACCTTGCGCTCGGGCCGACCGTCCTTGTAGTGCGCCTCGAGCTCGAGCACCTCGGCCCGCCCGTCGGCAATGACGGCGATCGACGAGACCGAGCGCGAGCGCACGAAGCGCAGGATGTGGTTCGCGCACAGGATGCGCGGCGAGATCGCGCGGTCGACCCCGAGCAGGTCGTAGATCTGCCGGTACGAGGCCTTGTTGACCATCGCCACCGTGCGCTCGACACCGAGCGAGCGCGCCAGCTGGCAGGCCACGATGTTGCGCTCGTCGTCGTCGGTCGTGGCCACGAACACGTTGGCGTCGCCGATGCGCTCCTCCATCAGGAGGTCGAGGTCGGTCGCGTCGCCGACCAGCACCATCACGGTGCGCGAGAAGCCGGCCGCGATCTCGCGGGCGCGCGCCGCGGACTTCTCGATCACGCGCACGTCGATGCCGGGCGCGCGATCGAGGCGGTGCGCGATCTGCGCCCCGACGCCGCCGCCGCCCATGATCACCACGTTGCGCCGCCCGAGCTTGGGCGCGCCGGCCAGGAGCTCGAACTGGTCGAGGTCCGGCCCGCGCCCGATCAGATACACCTGGTCGTCGACCTCGAGCTTGTCGTCGCCGCCCGGCACGAAGAACTGGTCGCGGCGCGCCACGGCCACCACGAGCAGCCCGTGCGGCAGCTTGAGGCCCGCCAGGGTGTCGCTCGTCAGCTCGCCCGGCTCGCGGATGCGCAGGCGCCTGAGCTGCACGCGCCCGTCGGCGAAGGACTCGACCTCGAGCGCGCGGTGCTGGCGCACGGTGCCGAGGATCTCCTCGGCCGCGAGGTCGTCGGTCGAGAGCACCATGTCGAAGCCGAGCGTCTGCTTGTAGAAGTAGCGGAAGCCCGAGAGCTGCCCGACGTCGCGCAGGCGCAGGATCACGCGCTTCGCGCCGAGGTGGCGCGCCAGCGTGCAGGAGAGCATGTTGACGTGGTCGTCGTTCGTGACGGCCACGACGATGTCGGCCTTCGAGGCCCCCGCCTGGGTCAGGACCGCCGCGCGCGTCGCGTCCCCCACCAGGACCTGCACGTCGAGCGACTCCTGCAGGCGCTGCGCCTGGCCGGGATCGCTCTCGACCACCGTCACGCGGTGGTCCTCACGCGAGAGGATGTCCGCGAGGTGGTAACCCACCTCGCCCGCGCCGACGACGACGACGTCCATGGAAGGGAAGACGATAGGGAGCGCAGGCGTCCGAATCCATGCCAGCGCTTGCAGGGCCCCGCGCGGAGCGTTCTGCTCGCCTGCCGTGCTGGCCCTGATCGACAACCGCGATTCGTTCACCTACAACCTGGCCCAGGCCCTGGCGGGCCTCGGTGCGGAGGTGCGGGTCTTCCCGGCGCGCACGACGCGCCTCGCGGCGCTGCGCCGCGCGCGCCCGCGGCGGCTCGTGATCGGCCCGGGCCCCGGGCATCCCGGCGCGGCGACGCTCGCGCTCGAGCTGTGCGCCACGCTCGCGCGTGACCTGCCGACCCTGGGCGTGTGCCTCGGCTTCCAGGTGCTCGGCCTCGCCGCGGGCGCGCGCGTCGGTCCCGCGCGTCGCCCCGTGCATGGACGCGCGGTGCCGGTCGAGCACGACGGAGGCGGGCTCTATGCCGGCTTGCCCTCGCCCCTGCGCTGCACGCGCTACAACTCGCTCGCGGTCCTGGAGGAGGCGCTCCCCGCCGAGCTCGAGGTGCGCGCGCGCGAGGTCGACGGCGACCTGATGGGGCTGCGCCACCGCACGTGGCCCTTCGAGGCCCTGCAGTTCCACCCGGAAGCGTTGCTCTCCGAGCACGGCGACACGCTGCTCGCGCGCTGGCTCGAGAGCCGGTGAACGCGCCACGGAGCGCGCTTCAGTGGCGCGGCCCGACCGGCGCGCTCCAGCGCGGCCAGGGACCGTGCTTGCCGCGCCGCGGTTCGCCCGAGGCGAGCCGCGCGCGCAGCCAGGTCGGACGCGTCAGCGCGCGGTAGAGCGGCTTCCCGAAGCGTCGCCACAGCTCGGCCACGGCTCCGCGCTGCGGCCTGCGGCCGGCCAGCGGATCCGGCTCACCCAGGGCCACGAGGTAGAACGAGCGGTGCTTCCACACGTGGCGCAGGTCCTCGCGCGCGCGCGCCGCGAAGGTACGCCCGCGCCGCGGATGCACGCTGGCGAGCTGGAAATCGACCAGCGCTGGCCGCCCGTCCGTCCCGACCAGCACGTTGCCCTCCTTGTGCAGGTCGTTGTGGCACACGCCGCGCGCGTGCAGCGCGCGCACGAGTTCCTCCAGGCGCTCGAAGAAATCGCGCGGCAGCTCCTCGGCCAGGCACAGCGGCACGCCCTCGACATAGCCGCGCTCGAGCACGTCGCGCCGCGCCGCGGGCTCGACCAGCGGCGCCACGCCGGGCAGGCCGTCCAGCACCTGCAGCGCGCGGCGCTCGCGCGCCAGCAGCAGGCGCGCCACCAGCCCGACGCCCGGCACGCGCGCCACCGCCACGCGCCGCACGAAGAGGGCGCGGGCGCTGCGCACGAGCTCCACGCGCCCGAGGAGGTCGCGCTTGAGCTCGCGGATCTCTTGCGGCGCTTCCAAGGCGCCCCTATTCTCCCGCGCCATGGTCCAGGGTCCAGGTCCCGGCGGGCACGAGCACGATTCCCCGCACGCCCACGGCCACGCCCATGGACAGGGGCACGCGCATGGTCAGGACCACGCGGGCCACGCCGGGGACGAGTCGCCCCACGACCACCATGGCTTCATGCAGGCCGCGGCCGCCATCGGGGCCGACGCCCGGCGCACGCGCCTGCGGCGCATCCTGCTGGCGCTGCTGTTCGGCACGGCCCTCGCGACGCTCACGGCCGAGCTCGGCCTGCGCGTCCTCGGCGTGCGCGAGGCCTCGCTGCAGCGCAACCTGCACACCACCAACCGCCGCTGGGTGACGCTGAGCCGCGCCGGAGTGTTCCAGGAGCTCTCCGATCCGATGCGGCGCTACGGCATGCGCCCGGGGGCCACGGCCGAGGTCGACGGCTGGCGCTTCCGCGTCTCCGCGCGCGGCACGCGCGGCCCCGAGGTGCCGGCCGAGAAACCGGCCGACGAGCGACGCCTGCTCGTGCTCGGCGATTCCTTCGCCTTCGGCCTGTGGTGCGACGAGCAGGAGACGCTCTCCGCCGCGCTGGCCGAGCGCGCGAACGCGCGCGAGGCCGAGCGCGGAAGCGGCGTCACCTGGCGCCCGCTCGACCTCGGTGTGCCCGGCTACCACCTCGGCCAGACGCGCCGCGCGCTCGAGCAGGACGGCTTCGCGCTCCAGCCCGACCTCGTCGTGCTGTACACGAACACGAACGACCTCGAGCAGACGGGCTTCTTCTACGACGAGTCGATGGGCGTGCTGCGGCGCGACTACCTGCCGCTGCCCACGCGCCTGCGCATGACGCTGTGGCACTGGAGCCACCTGTACGGCTTCATCGCTGCCGCCCACGCGCGCGCGGTCGAGGACCTCGACAGGCCGCACCTCGACGCGCGCGTGCCCTTCGCGCACGTGCGCGCGGACAACCAGGCCTACTTCCGGGCCGAGCTCGCGGCCATCGCCGCGGCCTGCCGCGCGCACGGTCTGCCGCTGTTCGTGATCAACCAGCCGCTGATGTCGCTGCTGGGCGACACGCGCCGCGCCGACTGGCCGATCCTGCCGCTCGACACCTGGACGCGCACGACGCTCGACGAGCTCGGCCTGCCGGCCCTGAATCTGCTCGGCTGGCTGCGCGGTTACGCCGACAACGTAGACCGCTTCGACGCGGGTGCGCCGCCCGACCAGCTCACCGACCGCTTCGTGGCCGACGAGCGCGCCCAGGCCGCGCTCGAGTGGGCCCGCGCACAGGCCCGCGCCAGCGGGCGCGAGTGGGACACGCTGCCCTATGCCGAGCAGCTCGCCTGCTTCGCCGGCTACACGCAGGAGCTGCCGAAGGAGCTCGACTTCCACCTGAC
>Ga0172373_10006151_pt1 | contig 16077 bp, 11 predicted proteins | sample Lak10m_2_FD_114546 | JGI IMG/M metagenome (GOLD analysis project Ga0172373, IMG submission 114546) | Freshwater microbial communities from Kabuno Bay, South-Kivu, Congo - kab_092012_10m | ecosystem: Environmental > Aquatic > Freshwater > Lake | place: Democratic Republic of the Congo...
AAATATTCCCCGGGCTGCGCCGATATCTGCTGGTTCGCATTTTGTCCGTACGATACGGGCTGCATTTCCTCCCAGATCATTTCACTCAGATCGGCCTTCCACACACTCAGCCTGAACGCGTTCCGGTAAACACGCACGGCAATTGCTTCTGTATTAAATTGCCAGTAGTCAGGGTTCGTATCGTCGGCCACAATGGCGACCGGAGCCGCCGGAGCCGCCTGCTCCAGCAACAGTCCGCCGGTGGGATCGCTGTAAACGCCCGTGGAGGCCAGGCGCATCCGGAACAGATCGGGACGGTAGAACTGGAGCTTTACCCGGCTCACGCCCAGCGAAAATTCAATATCATTACCTGCAATCTGGTAGCCTTGTGCCGCGCCCAGAGAAATCTGCTGTTTGCCGGAAACCGCCGTCAGCGTATCGTTGCCGGCATATTGCTCACCGGGCAGACTGGTCCAAACCCTGAAGGAGTGAATATCCGATCCACTCAGATCGCGCGGCGGAAAACGCACATCGAACACGCCGTTGGGCGCGATGGGCTGTGTGGAAGCCGGCACGGTGACCGTCACCGGCGCTCCGCCATCGAGGATGTATGTCACCTCAAAATTTTCGGAAACAGCCGCGGAGCCCACATTGGCAATACGCACATTCACCGAGTCATTTCCGGTGAATGCCGTTACAAACCGGGTGGGCTTCATGAGTGCCGTAACCTCCACATCTTTGGCGAAAACAGGCTGCCAAGTGGCACCCTTGATGAGTCCGGTGAGACCGCCTTTCACGTCCATGGTCACATCACCGGATCCTTCATCCAGCGGGAAATAATGCTTCAATGAGGCATAAAACGGATGTGAGGCCGTCACAGACGTGTTCATATACTGGGCAATCACCGGTGCACTCAATGCAGCGCCCCAGATGCGCACCTCGTCCACTTTGGCAAGCAGTGCTCCTGCGCCGAAGAGATCCACGCCAATCTTGCCCATGGGCATATTGATGGAGCCGTTGATCACACCTTTTTGCACGCCGTTGATGTACAGCGTCATGGTGGTTCCGTTGTTCACCACAGCCAGATGCTGCCACGCACCCACGGGCGTGGAATAATTGTACTGCCAGTCGGCTACCCCGCCCTTGGTAATCCCTACTTTCCCGCTGTTGATATACTGTTCCAGCCTGATCCCGGAGGTACCGTCGGTGCCTGTCATCAGGTGAGAGTAGGGCTGTACACCGCTGCGCTGTACCTGGCACTCGAACGTCCAGGGTGGTGCAAAATCAACCCCTCCGGAGATTTCGACATAGTCGTTATAGCCATCGAAAGAGAGCCGCGACTGGCTGTGGAGAGAAGCGGTTGCCAGGAGACAGAGAACAAAAAACAGTCGGTTAACAGCGTTCATGGAAGTAAAAGAGGGTGTATTTTGTGAATTTCAGGGCAATATTCAAAAAAAAATCGGAAATCCGGTTAGAGCTTGTTCAGGATTCTCTCACCGAGTCAAAAATGAGCCTGTTTTTGCCACCGGCAGAGAATCCTGAACAAGCTCTAAAAATTCCGATTTCCGATTTTTTCAGTATTGCAATTATGAAGCCCTGAACGCCACCTCGTGATATTCCTTCCGGTGGGGGCCCAGAAACAGCCGGACGTACATACGGAGCAAACTCAGTTCCAGAAACAGAAAGTTCACCGCCAGCAACAGTAACAGTATTATCTGGCCGCTGTCAACGTGTGTAAATATCAGATCTATTCCCACAAATGTAGGTGATACAGGGAATCCGGATACCCCCAGGCAGCATACCAGAAATACTGCAGCCATGCGCTGGTGCTCGTAAGCATGTCCGTGAAATCGCTGCAAATGCACGTCGCTTTCACGGGAACTCAGCCAGCGCAGCGCAAAATAACCGGTTGCGGCAGCTGCTCCCGAACCACTCAGGTACCACATCAGCTGGTCGGCCTGTACATCGCTGTTCAACAGGATGGACAGGGTAATGAACAACTGGCTCGTTACGGCATGCACCCACACACTCACTGGCGACTCCCGCTCTGCCAGGGCAAATAGTACCATCAAGGCTCCCCATAGTGCGAAGAAGACAACCGACAAGCGCAGGAGCACTTCCGGCAACACCGGCTTGCCCTGCAACAGCAATACGCCGGCCAGCAAACCGGAAATACCCAGTAAAAATCCCGTACGGCCGCGCAAAAATCCCAACCGATGACCAACAGCTTTGAATGGCGACCACAATACCTTGTAGTGAAGCCTGTCAAGATTCCACTCCCTGAGGTTCAGAATGTACAGCGCGTTTCGCAGCCTGTCTGTCAAGGTGGCTGTTTGCAGGCGCGGACCCGTCCTGTAGCGGAAGAACATATCGTGTATAAGATAGTTCAGCACTGACGGAGAAACCAGCAGTTGCCAGGTGCGCAGGAATGCGTTCCCGCAGGTATGAATCAGCGCCAGCGTATGCCACCCCAGCGATATTTCCATAAAAATCAGCCCGATCTGTGCAATGGACGAGTAGGCAATCTGGGTTTTTACCGTTGACTGCACCCGACCGATACCTCCGGCCACGACCACCGTGAACAACCCGATGACAAAAACAACGGAATTGATCACCATGTCCTGACTCCAGTAATCATACGTCCGCAGCAACAGAAATACCCCGAGATGCGAGGCCAGTGAACCGTAAAAAATGGCACTGGAACTCGTCGGGCCCTCCATCGCTCTTGGCAGCCAGGTGGAAAACGGAAACTGCGCCGACTTGACAGCAGCCGATATCAGTATCATCACCGCTACAAATATTGATCCGGCGTAGTGGTGACTGAACAAATGACCTACTTCACCCGTGTTTCCAAGTTCGGAAAATGTGATATTCCGGTGCCAGAGATGGTGACTCATCCACATGGCCAGTATCAGACAGATATCGCCAAGCCGGTAATATGAAAGTACTTTGAGTGCGTTTCTCACCGGTAAATATCGGTCGCGATAAAAGGCTATCAGCAGAAAAGAGGTAATTCCCAGTATCTCCCATCCGATAAACAGGGTCTCAAAATTTCCGGAAATTATCAGCAGGTTGTATGCTGAATAAAACAACAGCAACATGGAGAAAAAACGCCTGAACCCCGGATCGCGGTGCATGTAGTACTTGCTGAACACGGAAATCAACAACACAATCACAGCACCGAGCAAGGCAAAAACCGCCGAAAACTTGTCGAACAATACCCTGATACTGAATTCAAAGTGTTCTGTCTGGTACAGGGTAAGCAGTTTCAGGTTCATCTGCTGCCAGTCGGCACCAAAGCAGATCAACAGCGTCAGGAGCAAGTTTGCTCCGAGGCCGGTGATGACGATGCGCGTCAGCAGCCTCTCCTGTTTCGACGGGATGAACAGGCTGATTATGTAAACAAGCAGGGGTAACCCTGCAAGAAAAGGCAGAAGTTCATTCATCAGGTCAGCGGTTTAAGGTGTAAACAGGCAGATTCTCTCTGGTAGCATCTACAATGTGACTGGTTTCCATTTTCAGGGCATTTTCTACAACGTCTGCGAGATTTTCCACGTGTTGCACCGCTCCCGAAACTGGTTGATAAAGCTCAAAAACTCCATCCCGGAACCGATAGATAGCCCGACTGTCGGGATCTACCGCTATCAGATGTACCCACTCATTGATGAACCACTCGTACATAGAGGCTTCGCTTTGTACAGTTCTCAACACAATATCGGGTTGCTGTTCCACTATCAGCAACAGCCTGACCGGGTCGTGCACTTCTATCATCTGAAGAGGCAGTCCCGGACGCAGGTCCCCGTCGCTGCTGTTCGCTACGGCAAACAGTCCTACCACATTGTGAGGCAATTTGGTTCCGGCACCGAACTTGTAGTTATCAACCCTGGAAAAGTAGTACTCCAGGTTAATACCACCGCATACCGGACCCAGCGGACGCATAATTCCCCTGAGCAGGGTACCCCCGGGATCTGTACGGTAATCATAAGAGTTCAAAAAGGCACGACGATCCAGGAAAAGCGATCTGGTCATGTCGCGGCGACCCACGATACACAGGCTGTTCGTGCCGTGCCCCAACTCGGGCCGGGGCTCAAACAGCGAGACTGAACGCGCAAGAATTGCCTGACGCACTTTTTTCAGCGATTGTCGGGTATCAATGGAGGCGAACCTGCGCGACCGCTCGCGCGCATTCAGATCCAGTGCCATCTCGAAGAGCTCCCTGTGTGCCTTGTGCCGGTTTTTGTTCTCCTGATTCAGCACCTGTTCGTCATAATACCTGATTATATCGGCGGCAGTATCGTGCATGGCGCCCACGAATTGCGTGGTTTCAGGTATTTCAAGTCCACGGCTTTTTAAAATGACACGGACCCCGGCGTGATTGGCCATAAAGGCGAATACGCGCGCATTGACTGCACCCGGCCTGCCACTGCAGGCTCCGCAATCGTGCGCTCCGTGATGCGGATTATTGGCACTGCTTGAGCCATGCGCGATGACGTAAAATACCGGTGCAAAATCGCGCACGGCACCGATACTTCTCAGCAATCCCTCTACCCTCACAGCCATTTCCTCCACGGTGAATCCGATCTGAAGACCATTCTCCCTGTCGTCGGGATGCCGGTTTTCAATACTAAGTGTACTGTGGAAATCCATGTGGGAGTATGCGTCGGATATCGCCGGACTCATACGGGGCATGAACAGATTCTGGCATGTACGTACTGCTGCATAATAACCGAGCGTCAGGGCCGTCAGGGCACCGCCCAGCACCGTATGCGACCGCTTGTGATACAACAAATCGGTATGATGGTTACCACTGGCACCTGTTTCTTTGATCAGATAGGCAGGTGTCACCGGTGCCGGACACAATTTTTCATGAAACTGTCCGCCCTCCGGCTGGAAGTAAAACTCCACGCCAAAAAATCCTGGCGCGCCAAGTGTCTCACTGCCGGGCACCACCTGTTCCACGTATCTCCGGAGTGAACACTCCCGCTCATCTATGCAAAACAGCGCCTGAAATGGTTTGTCAGGGGCTCTTTCGGGCACACGCGCCTGCGAGATACCTGCCAGTACACTGTCGTAATAACTCCATTCAAAAGCGTCCTGCCATAAACTGAGCACCTCCTGCAACTCACTCCGTACGGAATCGGCAAACAGGCCGGAAGACGGCGGGGACACCCTGCTGCCCAGCGGTTGCCAGCCGGCACCGAAGTGAAACTCCAGTGCATCCAGCTCCAGTATCAATTCAAATACAATCAGCTCCCGCAGGGATATTTTCCTCGGATCAAGCAGCGTACCAGGTGTGTTTTCCGCTACAGATATGAAGCCCGACCAGCCGTGGTGATTAAACTGCTGATCAAACAGATACTGCTCAAATATGGCCTCGTCGCCTGCAACCAGCCCAAGCAGGGCCTTGATGGATTCCTCCCCGGATAAAAACAGTTTGCGGGCCCGTTCCGTTCGGAACAAACTGACAAAACCGTTGCGCTCCATGGCTCTCAGGGTGGTCAAAAATCCCTGTCCATCGGCAGGAAACCTGGAAATGGAAATCCCCTGATCCAGATAACTGGCCAGGATACGGAACAAAAAAGGATGCACCATATAGTCTATGTCAAGACCAAATTCCGATTTCCAGCACGAACGCAGTCTGCCAACCCGAGGATGGCGGCTTGTTTCGTAACTCCCGCGCAACATTTTCTGCCTCCATAAATCTGCCTCCTCTTCACCTTTTCGGTGTTTCAACACCTTGTCAATCACCTCGTTCCTGATCCTTCCGTTAGCATACAGCTGCCGGTAATCATCAAGTTGCAGTGTTACCTGATACCCGAAAATATCCGATGCCCTGAAGATGGCATCGTAAAATTTCAGGTGCTGATACGCGTGCAAAGAATTGTGATGTATAAAATCCTTGAGCGCACCCTGCGAGGGCAGGTAGTGCGACAACTCGTGCAGCGTGCGTTCCTCGTCGAAATGCATACTCCCTGCGTCAGCCCGGGAGTGCGCAGGTGTCTTCTCCATCATTCAGTGTCTGATTACTGAACAGTTACATGTGAAGGCACCGAATGTACACTGTATGCATCTTTAAAACCGGTCAGGTGAACGCGGATATTCTTTTCCACCGATCCTGTGTGCAGAAAATCTTTAATCAGTTGCTGTACATCGTAATCAATGTAGAACGTATCGGAAGCATCTATCTCCACCCTGCACCGCTCCGGCAACTGACTTAACGTCTGCTTGATGGCTGCCTTGTTCAGGAATGAAACCTCTTGCGCCAGCTTGATTGTTACTGTTTCTCCATCCTGGTACTCCTCTTTCCTGAAGAAATAGGCCAGCTTCAGGTTGGCTCTGAGTATATAAAATACACTCACTATCAGGCCGATGGCTACCCCCTTTAACAGGTCGGTAAATACAACAGCCAGTACCGTCACTATAAACGGGACAAACTGATAGCGACCGTTGTCCCACATGTGTCTGAAAACTTTCGGACTGGCCAGTTTGAAGCCAATCATCAGTAATACGGCAGCCAGACTGGCCAGTGGTATTTTGTTTAATAATGTGGGGATACTCAATACGGCAATCAGCAAGAAGATACCATGGGCGATTGTCGCTGTTTTGGTACGTCCTCCCGAATTGACGTTCGCCGAGTTGCGCACAATAACCGACGTCATCGGCAAACCTCCGATCAGTCCGCTGAGCATATTGCCCGCTCCCTGCGCAAATAACTCCGTGTTGGTATTGGTGTATCGCTTCAGCGGATCCAGTTTGTCGGATGCTTCCACACACAACAGGGTTTCAATACTGGCCACAACGGCAATGGTAACGGCCACAATCCAGACATCCGGCCTCATTATGGCACTGAAATCAGGGAAGGTAAACTGGCTCCTGAATGCTTCCATGGAGTCGGGTACGGGTAAATTGACCAGGTGATCCTGCTGTATGACCATGTCGCTGCCCGTTGCCCTGAATAGCTCGTTGATGGAAATTCCGGCCAGTACAGCGATCAGGGCCCCGGGAATTACCTTCAGATTTTTCAAAAAGGCAATTTTGTTGAATGCAATCAGAATAAGCAGCGACACTGTGGTGACTGCTATGGCACCCGGATGCGAATAGTTGATTGCATCTATTATGGCGGAAAAGGTATTGTGCCCCGTTCCCTTTTCTATGAAAAAGAAATCGCCCTCGTTGTCAACATCATAGCCAACGGCATACGGCAACTGCTTCATGATGATAATCACACCGATCGCAGTGAGCATGCCCTCAATGACGTTCGAGGGAAAGTAATTGGAAATGGTGCCTGCCCGCGCAATACCGAGGAGGACCTGAATTACCCCCGCCAGTACAACGGCGACCAAAAAATACTGATATGACCCCAGACTGCTGATAGCTGCCAGTACAATGGCGGTCAGACCAGCCGCAGGACCCGTAACACTGAGCTGAGAATTGCTCAGAAAGCCTACAACAATACCGCCGATAACGCCGGAAATAACGCCGGCAAACAGCGGGGCCCCACTAGCCAGGGCAATACCCAGACACAAAGGCAGGGCTACTAAAAAGACTACCAGGCCCGACTGAACGTCAGACCTGAGGTATGATGTGTAAGATCGCATATTTGAGTGTACTTTGGTGGAATAACACTGCGACTACCCCGCCGGAATGACCAGGAAGTGTATGTCTTCGTGCAGAAAGGATGAAAAAGAAAATACAGGTGTACAGCACCCGCACTGGCCCGGAAAATCAGGAGCACTCCGGTGGCACATCCACCAGCCCGGGAAGAAACTGGGAGGCAGGATGGGTGCTGCAAGGGAAAATAAACGTAGCCCGCAGTACCTGTTCTATCCCCGGCCCAATCAGTACCAGGGGGGGTGTATGTGTAAGTCTCTTTCTCTATTTCAGCAAAGCCCTCTTCTACAAGGTCTTCCATAACAGCTCCGGTGAGCTGGTTCCGGCATATCTCGTAAAACGGAATAGCAGTGGGTATCACTACGCTGAGTGACATCACAACAATCAGTGTATAACTGAAAAATCGCTGCATAACACTTTTACTCCTCCTGAAAAAAGAAATCCTAACAAGCGCCAAAGATAGTCAATAGTTTTCCGGTTTCCGCCATTCTGTGTAACATGTCGTATCTTTTAACACAAAATAACACGCAGGAATCACATCGTAAGGGTAATTCTTGAACGGCCCCAGTAACAGGCGCGGTTCGCAGCGCAGGGTGTCGTACCGATGCGGCTCTCCTGTTACGAGTATCACGCGCGCACTGTCGGGCGACTCCAGCGCGGAGAGAAACAAAAATTCGTACGTCATGGCCCACGACAGCTTGAAGGTATCCATCGGTATCTGTTGCTCTGTCAGGATTAGCCGGCCTCCGCGATCAGCCGTACGGGCCAGAAAATCACGCTCCCAACTCAGACGGGCAGTCCAGTCGTTGTGGGCGGCAGCTATTCTGATGATACCAGCCAGGACTACCGCTGCAGTCACCCCGACTGTTCGCTTGTCACCCAGCCAGCCCGGCAGCACATCAAATACCAGCGGCAGGGCGGTAAATAACCCCAGCGGCAGCCACAGGTTTTCCATATAAAACTGGTGGGTGCTCTCGTGATGGGATACATTTACCGCAAGTACAAATGCAACAGGATACAGAGCGGTCAGTACCGCCTTCAGCCAGCTCTTTTTTACAAAGTAGTATGCCAGCGATACCAGCAATGCCACCGGTACAAACCAGTAATCACTCAACAGGTATCCGGCCAGATCACGGTTACTCTGTATGTCAATCCAGTTTGGCCATAACCGGCCAAACGCCGCCGTACGCTTCATCGCCGCCGCATCATACCAGTCAAGCTTGAGTATTTTGTACTTCACCAGCGCTGTAGCTGCCAGCATGGCCAGAAAGGCCAGATATACTGTAAACCGCCTGCTGTACCAGTCCCCATCCCGGCTTTCGGGTGAAATAATCATAAAAAGACAGACAAAAACAGCCGCGTACAACACCAGCGGATGGAAATAAAACGCTGTAACTGCACCTGCCACCCATAAAGCCCATTGATACCAGCGCACCGATTTCAGGGTGTTCACTCCCGACATCCATGCCAGCAGGGCTATCAGAAAAACCAGGCCCTGGGGCATCTCCGACAGCCAGTAGAATGTCTGGGTAGCCATCCCGGTAACCGCCAGCAACAATACCAGACCCCATTTCCACTGGCGCAACCACAGTATCCAGCCAAATAACAGCGCCGGCCAGATGACATGCCCGGCCGAATACAAAAGCATTACCCAGCGCAATGGCAACCCGGCAACTCCGGCAATCCAGGGCCAGAACTGCGTGGCCACAGCCCCGAAACGCCCGCTCTGTATCTCCGGCGACCCGCTCTTCAGTATCAGAAAGGTCTGAAATGCCATGTCTATGTGGGCAATCCGCTCCAGATAAAATACAAGAGCAAGGACAAGCAGGACTCCGAAGGCACTGAGCCCTGTCACCAAAGTCATTTTTCGTACGTTCATAACGCCTGGCCCGCAAGGGGACTTCTGATTGACTGATTTTGCCTGCAAAGTACAAAAACCACGAACTTCCCCGGAACTTTCTCCAGCCCTCCCGGCGTTTGTTGATGTCTTAGAGCTTGTTCAGGATTCTCTGCCGTTGGCAAAAACAGGCTGATTTTTTGTCAGTTTTTGCGTTTTCGAAGGCGCATAGCCGGTGCTACGCAACTGAAAAAAGGTGAAAAATGGCGAAAAATGAGCCGTTTTTGACTCTGTGAGAGAATCCTGAACAAGCTCTTAGCTACACGTACTATCACTCAGCCGCTATGAAATATATACCGCAAGGCGCACCCATGCTGATTGCCGACGACCTTCTCGCCAGGGCCAAAGCACTGTACCCAGAAGTCAACCGGCGGAAAGCGCTGGAAACAGCCTTGATCGCTCTTGAAATATACGAAACCTGGCTGGGACCGCGACACCCGGCCACTATGAATTGTTACGCATTTGTCGGACTCCTGCTCCACTGCAACCAGGAACCGGAAACCGGCATCCGCATGATCAGGGAAGCCATCAGTTATGACGAAGAACGCTATGGGCATATCTGCGACCCGCTCGCGGAAAAGTATATGTACCTCGCCGGTATGCCATCGGAAGATGTCGAACACTGCCTCTCGTTATGCCATCAGGTAGCCGACTATTACCAGCGAAAAAAGAACTACCCAAAACTGGTGGAGGCGCTTACAATACTCTTTTATAAATATCAGAGAATCGAAAACAATCTCCCGGCATATGCAATCGTCAAAAAGACGGTTGATCTCTTTGAGGCCAATCTGCCACCCGGTCACCCCGACCTGCTGAAACTGAATGTGGTATATGCAGATATCCTGTGCAAAATGGGTGAAAAACGGGAGTCAATCATGGTACACGACAGAGCACTGAAAGCCTGTATCGCGCTCCACGGTGTATTTCACCAGCACACAGTTCTCTGCTACGACAACCTGATTAATCAGTGCAGATCGGTCTTCGCTTTTGAGCCAACGCTCTACTACATGAAGAAAAAAGCGCGGATACTGGAGGTGCTGAACGGCAGGTATCACTCCGAAAACAGTTTTGTTTACCTGGAATTGGCCCGGTTCATCCTACTGTCAAGAAAAGGCGCCGAACTGGCCATACCATATATCGAATGCGCACTGCGCATTGCACGAAGCCGCTACAGGAAAGTCAGGCAAAAGGAACTTTATATTTACTACGAAACGCTCGCACTGGCGCTGATTATGATTGACGACCTCAAAAGGGCGCTTCGAATGACAGAAAAGGCATTCCGGATTTCAATGAGAAACAACGGGTTCCATCACAGAGACACGGCGAAACAGTTCGAGAGGAGAGCCCGGATTTTCAAGAAAGCTGGCGTAAAAGTTGAAGAAATTCATAATCTGGAAATGGCGCTCTACATTTACAGCTCTCTCTATGGCGACGATTCATACAGTGCCCAAAACGCACAGAAAGCACTCGACGAAGCGAAATCTTCCGGTGGTCAGTAGGTAGCCCTCATTTCCAGATCCAGCCGCACCTCGTTTTCGAACAGCGGTGGCCTCCTCAGCCACAATACCACATCCACCGAAAGACGCGGCTTGCTGAAAAACCGTTTGGAGTCTGCCAGGGAGGGTATCACGGGCAGACTGTTTCCCGGATTGAGCGGCACCGGGTACCGGTAGGCTATCTCGAGAAAGTCGTTCGGATCCGACTCATCATATACGCGTATTGACACCTGATCCACAAAACTGAGATCCGAATCGCCGTAAATACCCGCAATAGAAGCCCGGCTGGTGATAACCCCTGCTATATCCGCATCTGTCTTCTTGTGTTCGTCCAGGTACTGCAGGTAACGGGTGGAGATATTCTGCAACTGGAAATGATGCACCTGAAACTCACTGATCCCGACCGGAATGAAAAAATCCTGCCGGTACAGCATGTTGAACCCGGGCGCTACCCCGTTGTCCTTGACACACGACAAGCCGGACCACGCAGCTGCAGCCACCAGCAACACCAGCCGTATCCCGACCGGGATATACCGGATAATTCCGTTTGTCTGTCTGTTCATCATACAGTGTATATCTAGATATTCATGGCTTTTTTTACCATTTCAACAATTTCTGCTTCCATTTCCAGCGCTTTTTTCAGGATTACCTCGCTCTCGGCCGTCACTTTTGCAGCGTATTCGCGGTCATCCAGACCCGTTGCGTTCACCAGTACATTCAGGTAGGCACCGTAAACGCAGGTGCGCGCACAAAGGGCTCCCACGCCGGCATCTGTCACAGAGTTCGGATTGCCCTCCGCTACCATCTGCCTGATCAGCGGGAACGACCCGAGCGCCAGTTGCATTACCTTGTATGGTACCTCAATGGCTGTTTTGGTTGCCGACTGTATGGCTGTTTTTCTCGCCGCTTTTTCTTCGGGCGTACCCTTTGGCATCCCGAATGCCGCCATAATCAGGTTGAATGCGTTGGTATCTTCATCCACCGCCCGCAAAAGGGCATCTTTCAGTTGTTGCCCGTGTTCGGCAGCATCGGAGAACACCTCCCAGCGATCGTCCCAGCCGCGCTTGTGACTGCTCAGGTTGGCTACCATGGTGGCCAGTGAAGCCCCCAGCGCACCTACGTACGCGCTCACGGAACCACCGCCGGGTGCCGGGCTCTCGCTCGCTGCCTCGTCGGCAAAAGCACGGAGATCTTTGGCTACCAGCATGGCAGCCGAAGTCGCACTACCCTTTTCCAGGTTGTATTCAATGATTTTCTGCTGCGGATCGAAAGGGGCCAGTTCGTCGAGGCCCATGGATTTCACCGCTATCTTGATAAGCTCGGCCTCGCTGACACCCGCACTGCGGCGTTGCTTTCTCAGGAAATAGCGTCCCGCATCCAGAAATACCTTCAGCGGCGCCAGTCCGACCAGCTCGGAACCGGTTACGCGCATGCCGCGCGCTTCGGCGCTCCGGTGACAGGCCTCGAAAGCCTCGTGCAGGGGTACCTGACTGATATCTGTAATGTTCATGGACACCTGGGCGATGCCATACTCTTCAATGTACCAGCCGATGGCCTTTACGCCCTTCAGCCAGCCCGGCTGGCGCAGGGGCTCTCCGTGTTCGTCCTTGAGCGGCTTGCCGGTGGCAGGATCATTCACTACCCTGCCCTTTTCCCGCACGTCAAAGGCCACCGAGTTGGCGCGGCGCACCGATGTGGTATTCAGGTTGATATTGTAGGCGAGCAGAAAATCGCGGGCTCCAATCACTGTGGCCCCGCTTTTCGCGTTGAAAACCGCCGGACCATAATCGGGCTTCCACTCCGGCTTGTTCATCTTTTCCGGAAGCGCCTCGTATTCTCCGGCCCTGATATCCGCCAGATTCTTTCTCTCCGGACGGCTGGCAGCCGATTCGTACAGATAGACGGGCAGAGCGAGTTCATTTCCGACCCGTTCACCGAGCCGGCGCGCCCACGCTGCCGTTTCCTCCATGGAAATATTGGCAATCGGGATAAGAGGACATACATCCGTGGCGCCCATGCGCGGGTGCTCGCCCTGATGGCGGCTCATGTCTATTACCTCGCAGGCTTTTTTGATGGCCAGAAAGGCCGCCTCGGTCACCGGTCCAGGCTCACCGACAAACGTGACCACCGTCCGGTTGGTGGCCTTGCCGGGATCCACGTCCAGCAGTTTTACACCTTCCACAGACTCGATAACATCTGTAATCTGTTTTATAACGGACATATCGCGCCCTTCAGAGAAATTGGGCACACACTCGATCAGTTGCTTCATAAATGGAAGAATTCAGTCAGGAGGGCAAAGGTAAGGGATAATTATATTCAGATGGGGAACCCGTGGTCATTCCACCCAGTCGTAGGTTTTTTCGAATATCTCCTTTGCACAAGGGTATAACTCCCCGTTGACGCCCATCATCAGGTAGTCACCCGCCCGCCCGCGCAGGGTACCTTCCAGTGTTTCCACTTCAAACTCCTCCTCCATCTGTACGCAATTGATGGGAATGGGCTTTTTAACCGCCCTTCTAAAGGGCAGTTCCGGCGTATCGTGTACCTTGAATTTCAACATAATCAGTTTGATCAAACCGTCCCGGATTTGGCGACGGGTGCTATTTTTTCGATGTGGCGCTGCCATTTTTCGTTTTCGCGCGCAAGAATGGCCTCCACATTAATGACAAACAACTGAAACGCGTCAGGTGCAGCGCTGTACTGACCCGCCCGGGTCAGATACATCAGTTTTTCACTCTTCAGCGACTCGGCCACTGCCCGGTACTGACTCCACAACTCCTGATACTTGTTCAGTGTCTGAATACCGGCCAGAATGGTAATTACCACACCCAGACCACCGGTAACCCACTTTAAAACAAAAAACCAGCCTTTACCGCCTTCCTCTCCCGGAATCATGGCCACCAGAAAGGGAATCAGCGCCGAACAAATCAGTTCCAGCGTTCTGATACGCATGAATTTCTTCTTGAAGGAAGCAGCTTTGCCTTCCAGCCAGTTGATCTGATCATCAACTCTTTCAACCATGTAATCCTTGTCGTTCATTTTGTCTGTATTTTTGGTTTAAATAATGATCTGAAATCTCCCCCCTACTCCTCAATCCCGTCCGCATCCGGCGGCGGGTATGCTGTTGGAGCCGATGGTGCCGGATCCCGTTCTATCGGACCGGTGTCCTCGGGCTTGTATATTTTGGGCGGAGGCGAAAGATCTTTCGTCTTTGTCTCGCTGTAATTCTCCATCCTGTCCATCCAGGTCAGCGACGCGCTCCAGGCATCGGCTACAAACGGCTTCAGCCATATCACAAAGTTATATGCCTTCTCCGGCATGGGCTCCATAAGCGGATAGGCCCTCGAAGCCTCCACGGTGGCATCGTTCAGCAGCCGGGACCTGACCATAAACCACACCAGAATACTGCACACCAGCACATAAAACCCGGCCATCACACAGGCCCCCAGCGCCTTGTTCACAATGCCTATGTGGAGAAAACTCAGCACTTTTACCATACCGGTCGCCATAACCCGCATCAGGAGCACCACCAGCAGCAGATTCACAATGAACGCACCCAGAAACATCGAGGGATTGTCAGAATGGAAAATGGATTGCAAGATGCTGGTCATCGAGGGCGTCATCTTGAACGCTATCGTGAGACCAAACACATAAGCCGCCACATTGAACACAGTGTGAATGATGCCCTGCCGGAACCCCTGCCAGAATCCGTAAGCGAGCGCAACGAAAAATAATATATCAATGGGCATAACTCTCTTTCCTGCTTTTGGAGGCCCCGCAAAATAACAGCGAAAAGCCCCGATACAAAGGTAAGAACAGATGTATATGTTTTCAAGGATTATTGATTTCAGGTAAAGTCGTACCTTGCGAACGCTGACCAGACCAGATTTATGATCAGCAACCATTTTCCGACCCGCTGCCTCACCAGCAGAAGGGCCGGACTCGGCAACCTCACGGTTTAATATGAAAGGGCTTATCAACGAAGCGGTCAAACAGTACCTCAGCCTGCGCATGAAGCACAGGATTGAGGACTATATGCTGTACCCCGAAAAAGCCCAGGAACAATGGCTTAAACGCCTGATCTACGACGCCAAAGCCACTGAATTCGGAAAAAAATATGGCTTCGACGATATTTCCAACGCCGACACCTTCAGAGAACGGGTGCCAGCGCATCACTACGACGACCTGAAACAGGATATCTACCGGATGATGCACGGCGAAAAGGATGTGCTCTGGCCCGGCGAAGTTAACTGGTACTCCAAAAGCAGCGGAACCACCAGCGACAGAAGCAAGTTCATACCTGTACCTCAGGGCAATCTGTACGACTGTCATGTGGCCGGAGCATGGGACTCCATGGCGCTGCTCTACCACAACAAACCGGATATGCAGGTTTTCCGGTACAAAAATCTCATCGTACCGGGCAGCCATCAGCCCCTGCCCGAGTTCCCGCGCACCCGCACGGGCGATGTCAGTGCCATCCTCGTCAGCCACATGCCGGCTATCGGCCGCATGTTCTATACCCCCGATTTTGATGTGGCCCTGCAGTCAGACTTCGAAGACAAACTGCGCAAAACTGCCGATATCGTCAGTCAACAGGACGATATAGCTATGTTCGGCGGCGTGCCAACCTGGCTCATCGTGCTGTTCCGGATGGTACTCGAAAAAACCGGAAAATCAAATCTGCTGGAAGTGTGGCCCAACCTGCAGGCCTATATGCACGGAGGCGTGGGCTTCGAGCCCTACCGCGAAACTTTCCGGCACCTGATCCCCGGCGACGATTTCGTCTATCAGGAAATTTATAACGCCTCGGAGGGCTACTTCGGCGCCCAGTGCGATCTCGAGCAGTCAGATATGCTGCTACTCGCCGATAACGGCGTTTTCTACGAGTTTGTACCCATGGAATACTGGGAGGAGAAATACCCGAAAACGCTCCTGCTCCACGAGGTGGAACCCGGCGAACAATACGCCGTCATGATCAGCTCCAATAACGGCCTGTGGCGGTATCTGCCCGGCGATACGGTGGTCTTTACCCGCAAATACCCGTTCTGCTTCCGGATTGCAGGCCGCACACAGCAGTTCATCAATGCTTTTGGC
>Ga0172373_10006154_pt1 | contig 16073 bp, 16 predicted proteins | sample Lak10m_2_FD_114546 | JGI IMG/M metagenome (GOLD analysis project Ga0172373, IMG submission 114546) | Freshwater microbial communities from Kabuno Bay, South-Kivu, Congo - kab_092012_10m | ecosystem: Environmental > Aquatic > Freshwater > Lake | place: Democratic Republic of the Congo...
GGCCCGGGTCGGGCCGGCATCTGGGGGGGCGGAGGCGAGCGGTAAGTCGCCGGAGTTGCGCTACGGCGAGGCATTCGATGCGCTGAAGGCGGGCAAGTATCCGGAGGCCATCGCGGGCATGCAGGAGTTTTTGACCCTGCACCCGAACCACCCCCTCGCCGATAACGCGCAGTACTGGCTGGGCCAGACCTATTACGTCACCCGCGACTATGAACGAGCGATCACGGCATTCGCGGCAGTGGGCGTGCGCCCGACCGACCCGTCGAAGACGCCCGATGCATTGTTGAAAAAAGGGCTCTCGGAAATCGAGTTGAAGCGTCCCGATGCGGCGCGGGCCACGCTCGCCGACCTGGTCAATCGATTCCCCAATAGCGATGCCGCTCGCACTGCCCGCGAGCGACTGCAAGGCCTTCGGTGAGCGCAGCTTCGACACCACGCCTGAAACTCACCGAGATCTTCAGGTCCCTGCAGGGCGAGGCTGACACCGTTGGCATTCCAACGGTGTTCATTCGCCTGACAGGCTGCCCGCTGCGCTGTCACTACTGCGATACGGCCTATGCGTTTCATGGCGGAGAGTGGTGGGCGCTTGAGCGCATTCTCGAGCGGGTGCGTGAGCTTGAAGTGACCCACGTCTGTGTCACGGGTGGCGAGCCTCTCGCGCAGCCCTCGGTGCATGGGTTGCTCACGGCGCTGTGCGATGCGGGATACCGCGTGTCGCTTGAGACGAGTGGGGCGATGCCCCTCGCCGCGGTGGATGCTCGGGTGGTGAAAGTGGTGGACGTGAAGACGCCAGGCTCAGGCGAAGCCCAGCGCAATCTCTATGCGGAGCTCGAGACGTTGAACGGGACCGATCAGGTGAAGTTCGTGATCACGAGTCGTGCCGATTACGAATGGAGTCGCTCCCAGGTGCTTGAGCGAAGCTTGCCGCGGCGGTGCAGCGTGCTGTTCTCGCCAAGCCATGCCGAGCTCCCTGCGCGTGATCTGGCCGACTGGATCCTCGAGGATCGCCTGCCTGTGCGCTTGCAGATCCAGCTGCATAAATATATTTGGGGCGATGTTCCGGGGCGCTGAATGAAAGCGGTGGTACTGCTATCGGGCGGCCTCGACTCGGCCACGGTGCTGGCTCTGGCACAGGAGCGCGGCTTTACGTGTCACGCCCTCTCCGTGCACTACGGCCAGCGGCACTCCTCTGAGCTCGACGCGGCGGCCAAGGTAGTCCGGGCCTGCGGTGCGGCTGAGCATCGCGTGATGGGCGTGGATCTGGCCGGTATCGGCGGGTCAGCCCTGACCGATACGGCTAGCGAGGTACCGCGGGCGCCGACCGACGGCATTCCGGTGACCTACGTCCCGGCGCGCAATACGCTGATGCTGGCGTTGGCCTTGGCGTGGGCGGAGGTGCTCGAGGCCGAAGCCCTGTTCATCGGCGTCAACGCGGTCGACTACTCCGGGTACCCCGATTGTCGTCCGCCCTTCATCGACGCCTTCCAGACGCTCGCCCAGGTGGGCACCCGAGCGGGTGTGGCGGGACACGCGCCGCGCATCGAAGCGCCGCTACTGCACCTATCGAAGGCCGAGATCATTCGTGAGGGTGCGAGACTTGGGGTGGACTACGCCCTGACGGTGTCCTGCTATCAGGCCGATTCGGACGGACGAGCGTGTGGGCACTGCGATTCATGCCGTCTGCGGCGTGAGGGATTCCTCGCCGCGGGCGTGCCGGATCCGACCCGTTATGTGTAGAATTCGCGTCCTCGCGACGGGTCCTTAGCTCAGCCGGTAGAGCAGCTCCCTTTTAAGGAGTTGGTCGACAGTTCGAATCTGTCAGGACCCAATTCCCACTCGTCCTCGGTGTCTCGACATGCCTGTCTGCAAACCGCTCAAGTTACGCGGACGCCCGCTCGGTGCCGAGACTTCGCCGCTCGTCTGCGTGCCACTCCTCGGGCGCAGTGTCGAGGGGTTGCTCGCGGAGCTCGTGAGCCTGCGTGCCGCGGGTCCCGATCTGGCGGGTCCTGATCTGATCGAGTGGCGTGCCGATTATCTCGAGACCGCCGCCGATGCAGCGCAGTGGCTTTCGATCGCCCAGCAACTGCACGCCGCTGCAGAAGGCGTTCCGCTGATCTTCACGTGGCGCTCTGCCGCCGAGGGCGGGGAGCCGGTGGCGATCGATGCGGCAGATTTGCGCCAGATCAACGTGGCGATGGCGGCGTCTGGTTTGTTTTCATTGATCGATATCGAGTCGGCCGCGGATGCCTCGCATCGCGAACCTGTCATGCAGGCGGCACGGCGCTCGGGCACGGCCGTCATTGTCTCGCGTCATGACTTCAGCGGAACGCCGCCGCTCGAGACCCTACTCGAATGGTTCGCAGTGGCGGAGCAGTTGGGCGCGGATGTCGCCAAGGTGGCGGTGATGCCGCAGGTGGATGAGGACGTGCTCGCGCTGCTGGCAGCGAGTGCGCAAGCGAGTCGTAGGTTGCGAATTCCGCTCATCAGCATGGCCATGGGAGCGCGCGGCGCACTCAGCCGAATCTTTGGTCATCAGTTCGGTTCGACTGTCACCTTTGCGGCGGGCGTAGCGCTCTCCGCCCCTGGGCAATGGAGCCTACCCGCGCTGCGGGCCGTGCTGTCGACCCTGGCGGATCAGCACGCTCCGCGCTGATCAGCACGCCACGCGCTGATCAACCCCGCGGCGCATCGCCGCAACCGCAATGCGCCAGCACGTACGCAGCGGCCTCAGCCCCTGAATCCACCACGTGTACCAGCGATGCATCCTCGGCCTCGATGAATCCATGCCCGGCGAGGTGGGCGAAGTCGACGGCTTTGGCCCAATACTCGCGACCGATCAGCACGATGGGCATCGGTGCGATGGTGCGCGTCAGCACGAGATTCAGCGCCTCGAAGACCTCATCGAGCGTGCCGAAGCCCCCAGGGAGTGCGACGAGCGCCCGCGCCCGGAACAGGAAATGCATCTTGCGTAGCGCGAAGTAGCGAAACTGGAAGGCCAGACCCGGCGTGATGTAGGGGTTCGGCTGCTGCTCGTGAGGCAGGCGGATGTTGAACCCGATGGTCGGTGCACCGGCCTCACTCGCGCCGCGATTGGCGGCGGCCATCAACCCTGGTCCGCCGCCCGTCGCCACGACCAGTTGATGACACCCCGGGCCGTGCCGGGCGCCTTGGCTCAGATCGTAGGCAAATCGGCGCGCGTGCTCGTACAACTCGCGCTCGGCAGGCGTCGAGGCGGGATTTTCGGGCGCCCTGACGCGGGCACTGCCGAAGACGACTACGGTGCTTTCGATGCCCGCCGCGCGAAGATAGGTGTCGGTGCGGTGGAACTCGAGGGCGAGGCGTACCGCGCGGGCGTTGTCGCTTTCGAGGAAGTCGAGATCGTCCTCCGCGAGGCGAAAACTCGGGCTCGCGAGGATGGCCTGGAGGCGGTCTGCGTCGTTCTGCACGGGGTCGTCCGCAGGGCGAGGACCCGGATGGCGCTCCTTACGGGATTCGAACCCGTGTTACAGCCTTGAGAGGGCTATGTCCTGGGCCTCTAGACGAAAGGAGCGTTGGGCCGGGTGCAGGAAGTGAAGGCGCGGTATTATAGGCGCCCGCCCTAATTGCTCAAGCGGAACGAGTCAGCTTTGAATTCCACCCCCGCCTCACCCGAGGCTGCACCCCGACTGGCGCGCATCATCCCGCGCGACGGTCACAGCATCTCTCGCTCGCGAATATCACCAGACGCCCTGCGGGTCCTCTACCGCCTGCGCGAGGCGGGTTTTCAGGCCTATCTTGTCGGCGGTTGTGTGCGCGATCTGATGCTGGGGCTCGAACCCAAGGACTTCGACGTGGCGACTGACGCGCTGCCGGAACAGGTCAAACGCCTGTTTCGCAATTGCCGGTTGGTCGGGCGGAGGTTCCGTCTAGCCCACGTGTTTTTCGGCCGCAACATCATCGAGGTGGCGACGTTCCGGGCCTCCGGTGCGCCGCTGCCGGTTGATGAGCCGGTGCCGACTCGCGAGGAGCTCGAGGAGACCGAGGGCATCGAGGCGGACGGCGAGGAACTCGCAGAAGAAGCGGCAGAGCCGCTCGGCGACTCTCGCGACGTGCACGACTTCGACGAGTCACTCGAGCGAGTGGTCGATGAGAGCGGTCGGATCCTGCGAGATAACATCTATGGCAGTATCGATGATGACGTGTGGCGGCGTGACTTCACCTGCAACGCGCTCTACTACAACATTGCCGACTTCTCGGTCTGGGACTACTGCGGCGGTTTTGAGGATGTTGCTGCGCGACGTCTGCGTTTGATCGGTGATCCGGAAACCCGCTACCGCGAGGACCCGGTGCGCATGCTGCGCGCGGCCCGGTTCGAGGCGAAACTCGGCTTCAGCATCGAGTCTGCGACAGCCGAACCCATCGACCGTCTGAGCGAGCTGCTGGCGGGCGTGCCAGCCGCGCGATTGTTTGATGAGACCTTGAAACTCTTTCTCACCGGGCATGGTGCGCGCAGTTATGCGGTGCTCAAGCAACGTGGGTTACTCGAAGCGTTGTTGCCGAACCTCGCTGAGTTCGTACGGCGGTATCCGGGTAGCGCCCCGGAGCGCATGCTCGTTCGCGGACTCGAGAACACCGATGCGCGGGTGATGGCGGATAAGCCCGTCACGCCTGCGTTCCTGTTTGCCTTGCTGATTTACGGACCGGTCGGCGTCGAGATCGAAAAGGCGCCGCGAACGCATTGGAACGAGATCGGAACCATTCTCGATGCGGTCGATCACGCGATGCGCGTGATCCAACCTCGCGTGGCGGTGCAGCGTCGGTTCGTACTCGGTTTGCGCGACATGTTTGCGTTGCAACCTCGACTCGAAGCGCCGCGAGGACGTCGCGCCTTGCGTACCTTGGAGCATCCGCGATTTCGCGCCGGGTTTGATTTGCTGCAGTTACGCGCCGAGTTCGGCATGGCTGATGCGGGCATCGTGCGTTGGTGGGAGCAGATGCAGGCGGCCAATCCGCAGCAGCGGGCTCTGCTCAGCGAGGCCAGCGCAGGCGCGCCGGCGGCAGGCGGCGCTGGGGCTGCCGGGCGTCGCCGCGGTCGGCGCCGTGGACGCGGTGGTCGTGGGCGTGGCGGTGGCGGCGGGTCCTGACGCCTCGCGCTGGGTACCGGCCTACGTCGGACTCGGCAGCAACCTCGGAGACTCGGTGGCGCTCATCGGGCGGGCCATCACACTACTCGATGAGTTCGGGCACACGCGGGTCGTCGCGCGTAGCGGGCTCTATCGCACCGCCCCGTTTGGGCCGATCGAACAACAGCCCTTCGTCAACGCGGTGGTGGGCGTGCTCACCCGCGAGAGTCCGCCGACGCTATTGCAGCGTTTGCTCGAGATCGAGCGACGTCTCGGTCGACGGCGCGAGGGTGAGCGCTGGGGGCCTCGCCACATCGATCTTGATCTATTGGTGCACGGGGAAACCTGCATCGATAGCGACGGCTTGCGCGTGCCGCATCCCGGGATTCCGGAGCGGGATTTCGTTCTGTATCCTCTCTTTGAAATCGCGCCACACCTGTCAATCAAGGGGATGGGTGTCGTGCGTGATCTGACTGCCCGGGTCGTCGATCGCGGTGTGGAGCGGTTGCGGTGAACATGTCGGATAACCTCACGCATCGTTTCGTGGTGATCGAGGGCCCCATCGGCGTGGGCAAAACCTCGCTCGCGCGGCGTTTGGCGGAAGTGTGGAACGCCGAACTCGTGCTCGAACAGGCCGATACCAATCCCTTTCTGGAGCGTTTCTATCGCGATCCCGTGGCGGCAGCCTTGCCGGCACAATTGCATTTCCTCTTCCAGCGCACGCAGCAGTTGTCGAACTTGCGCCAGGCGGATCTATTCGCTCCGGTGCGTGTGGCGGACTACTTGCTCGAGAAAGACCGCTTGTTCGCCCGAGTGACATTGGACGAAGCCGAGTTTGCACTCTACGAGCAGGTGTATGCGCGCATGGTGGTCGATCCGCCGAAGCCGGACCTCGTGATCTATCTGCAGGCGCCGGTCGATGTTCTGCTGGAGCGCATCGGTCGTCGTCGCATCAAGGCTGAGCAGTTGATCGAGCGCGCCTACTTGGAGAAGCTCAACGAAGCTTACGCACGGTTTTTCCACGACTACGAGGGCGCGCCGACGTTAATCGTCAACGCGGCAACCCTCGATCCACTCTCGAGCGATGCGGACTTCAACGAGCTGCTCGGGGCCATCCGCCGCATGCGCAAGGGCAAGTTGTATTTCAATCCGCTGCGCCATGCGGCGATCTAAGACGTTTTCGGAGAACCACCGTGTACACCCACCTGCAATTGCGTGACTCGACGCGCCCACCTGTCTCGCTGGCGACGCTGCACAAAATGAAATCCGAAGGCGAGAAAATCGCTTCCTTGACCTGCTACGACGCGAGCTTCGCTGCGCTCGTCGATGAGGCGGATGTCGACCTTGTGTTGGTGGGGGACTCGCTCGGTATGGTGATCCAGGGTCACGACACCACGGTCCCGGTCACCATGGATCAGATGGTCTATCACTGCCAGTCGGTGGCGCGTGGTCTGCACCGGCCGCTACTGATGGCGGATTTACCGTTCGCGAGCTACCCAACACGCGAGCTCGCGCTCGCCAACTCGGTGCGCCTGATGCAAGAGGGCGGGGCGGAAATCGTCAAACTCGAGAGCGGCCCCTCGCAAATCGAGGTGGTGGAATTTCTCGCGGGGCACGACATTGCCGTCTGTGCGCATCTTGGGCTCAAGCCGCAGTCGGTCCACAAGACCGGCGGATTCCGCGTGCAGGGGCGAGAGACGGATGCCGCCGAGCGAATGCTCACGGCAGCGCGGGATCTCGAGGCCGCCGGGGCTGACCTCATCCTCCTCGAATGCATTCCGACCGAACTCGGGCAGCGCATTACCGAGGCGTTGCGCGTGCCGGTGATCGGGATCGGCGCAGGGCCGCATACGGATGGCCAGATCCTGGTGCTTTACGACGTGCTCGGCATCACCACCGGACGAAAACCGCGCTTCGTACTCGACTGCATGGCCGGGGCGCGCGACAACCTCGATGCGATGAAGCGCTACGTGCAAGCGGTCAAGACAGGGGTGTATCCGGCACCCGAGCACTGCTTCAGTTGAGACATTGAAGACCAAAACTAGACAGGCGGTTCATCTGCCGCCAGTCGCTTTCCTAGAGCATTGTGGGCTACCATGATCTCCCATGGAGAGGGTCGGGACGGTCGCCGCAGTGCGACGCATAGTGGCTGAATGGCGCGCCGCCGGCCATACCATCGCGTTCGTGCCAACCATGGGCAACCTGCACGATGGGCATATGGCGCTGCTGCGGCTGGCGCGCCGGAAGGGTAAGCGAGTGGTCTCGAGTACCTTTGTCAATCCGATGCAATTCGGCCCCAACGAAGACTTCAATCACTACCCGCGTACCCCTGTGCGCGACAGCGAATTATTGACGGCTGCGGGGTGCGATCTGCTGTTCGAACCCGATGCCAAAGAAATTTATCCTCTCGGGCATCTCAACGCCACGAGCATCGAAGTCCCGGATATCACCGACATTCTTTGTGGTGCATTCCGACCTGGGCACTTTTCAGGCGTGGCAAGCGTTGTGGCGCGGCTGTTCAACATCGTGCAGCCAAACGTGGCCATCTTTGGCGAGAAAGACTTCCAGCAGCTCGCGGTGATCCGGCGGATGGTGACGGATTTGCAGATCCCGGTGAAAATCATTGGCGCGCCAACGGTGCGCGCTCCCGATGGGCTCGCGCTCAGCTCGCGCAACCAGTACCTGTCGCCTGAGGAGCGGGCAGTCGCGCCCCGGTTGTATCAGGAGTTGGTCCGGGTGGCCGAACTGCTCAAGGCAGGTCAGGGCTCCCGCGAGGACATCGCACGCCATGAGGCCGAGAGTCGGGCGGCGCTCAAGGACGTTGGTTTTGTTGTGGAGTACTTTTCGGTACGCAGTGCTGAGACCTTGCATGCGCCAAGTTTGTCGACCGAGCAAATGGTCATTCTGGTCGCCGCGCGACTCGGGCGTGCGCGACTGATTGACAGCGTGCAGGTGAATTTGACCTGATCGACCACGCGGTGCGGCCTTTACCCGCGCGCGTTAAACGCCGACGCCGTGTCGCTGCAATGCCCAGCGGACATGTTCCCGAACGATGGGACTCTCGTCATTTTCTCTTGAGCGCAAGGCGGTGATCACCGCGAGCGGGGTGGCTGAGGGTTGCCGCGCACTCCCCGCATTCATGGCTTCAGTTTCGGTGCAGTTGCCGAGCGCGACGGCGATATTGCGTATCCAGCGCTCATGGCCGATGCGTCGGATCGCCGAGCCGCGCAATCGCAACTCGAACTCCTCGGCGCTCCAGCCGAACAGTTCGATCAACGTCGCCGTATCGAGGGCATTTCTGACCGCGCGTAATTGCGGGTGCGATGCTGCCTCGGCGAACTTGTTCCAAGGACACACGAGTTGACAGTCGTCGCAGCCGTAGATGCGGTTGCCAATCAATGGGCGTAAGGACTCCGGGATCGACCCCGCCAGTTCGATGGTGAGGTAGGAGATGCAGCGCCTGGCATCGAGCTGGTACGGCGCGACGATCGCTTGGGTGGGGCAGGCCGGAAGGCAGGCCGTGCAGCTGCCGCAGTGGCTCGCTGCGGGCGCATCGGCGGGCAGGGGCAGGTCGGTCAGCAATTCGCCCAAAAAAAACCACGACCCGGCTTCGCGGGCGATGAGGTTGGTGTGCTTGCCGATCCACCCGAGCCCTGCGTTACGCGCCAACGCTTTTTCGAGCACCGGACCCGAATCGACGAACACGCGATAGCCAAAGGGGCCGATGCGTTCGACCATGTGATCGGCGAGCCGCTGCAACGCATTGCGCATGAGCTTGTGATAGTCGCGACCGAGCGCGTAGCGCGACACGTACGCGCGCTGCGGATCGGCGAGCGTTGCCAGCGCGTCGGCCGCTTCGTCCGGCCAGTAATCCATTCGCACGCTGATGGAGCGCAGGGTGCCAGGCTTGAGCTCGGCGGGGCGTGCGCGACGCCGACCATGCCGCGACATGTAGTGCATCTCACCGTGGCGACCGGCTTCGAGCCAACGCAACAGGTGCTGCTCATCCTCCGGTAACTCAACGTGCGCCACGCCGACCGCCGCAAAACCGAGTTGGGCCGCCCAGCCTTCGAGTTCCTGCCTGAGTGTCTGCATGTCGACGGCGTCGGCCATGCTCCCAGTATACTGGTGGCATGCCTACACCCGACGGGCTGTACCTGGCCGCGCAGGTGCGTGCTTGCGATCGACACGCGATCGACGTGCAGGGGGTGCCTGGATACACCCTGATGGAACGCGCTGCGGCCGCAGCCTTGCGTCGGCTGCGGGCGGCATGGCCCGCGGCTCGGGAGCTCGCCGTCGTCTGCGGCGGCGGCAACAATGGCGGTGACGGCTACGTTCTCGCGCGCGTCGCGCAGGCTCAAGGATTTCGCGTCGAGGTGTTCTCGGTCGTTGATCCGAGCCTCTTGCAGGGGGATGCGGCGCGGGCTGCCGCGGACTGTCGCAGTGCCGGGATCCTGCCGCAGTCCTTGCAGGCGCTCGAGCAGCCCGCTGTGCTCGCGCCATTCGACGTACTCGTGGATGCCGTGCTCGGCATCGGCTACTCGGGCCCGTTGCGCGCCGACAGTCTGCGCGGCATCGGCGCGATTTGTGCCGCAGGGCGCCCCGTGTTGTCACTCGATGTCCCCTCAGGGCTCTCGGCCGACACGGGCCTCGTATCCGACATCGCCGTACGGGCGGATCTCACGGTGACCTTTATCGCTCGCAAACTCGGGCTTTGGATCAACGCAGGACCGGCGCACGCGGGGGTTGTCGTCCTCGAGAACTTGGCAGTCGACACTGCGGTGGCCAGGGATCCCGTGCTTGAGCGAATTTCTGCACAGAGTCTGAGGGCCGCTCTGCCGCGCCGTCCTCGTGATGCGCACAAAGGCTCCGCCGGTCACGTCATGGTGCTGGGCGGGGGCGCCGGCATGGCCGGGGCTGCCCGCCTCGCTGGCGAAGCGGCACTGTGCGCAGGTGCGGGTCGTGTCACGGTCTGTGCGGCACCGGAGTCGGTGGCTGCCATCACGGCGGGGTCCCCTGAGCTGATGACGCGGGCCGCTTTGACACCACGAGAGCTCGGTTCGCTACTCCAGTCGGCGGATGTGCTCGTCATCGGCCCGGGGCTTGGGCGCGACGCCTGGGCTGAAGCGATGCTGGATGTGGCGCTTGCGGCTGCGCGGCCGAGCGTCGTCGATGCCGATGCGCTCAATATCCTCGCGATGCGACGAGCTCGCGGTGCGTCGATTCATCACGCAGGGTTTATTTGGACGCCTCACCCCGGCGAAGCTGCTCGTCTGCTGCAGCTCGACACCCGAGCTGTGCAGTCCGACCGGATCAAGGCCTTGCGCGAGCTCATCCACTGTTGCGGCGGCACGGTTGTGCTCAAGGGTGCAGGCAGCTTGGTCGGTGAAGCGGACTCTGTCCCCTCGATATGTGATCGAGGTAATCCGGCGCTCGCGGTGGCGGGGACGGGCGATGTCCTGATCGGCGCGATCGCCGCGCTCTGGGCTCAAGGTGCCGCCGCGCCGCACGCGGCTCGCGCCGGCGTGTGGTGGCATGCGGTGGCGGGGGAGCGTCTTGCGGTGGGAGCCTCGCGGGGTCTGCGCGCCTCGGATCTGCCGTCGCAGTTCGCGCAGATGCTGCGCGAAGGGGCGTACTGATTGGTCGGCATCTCATCCTTGGACTTGGCCCTTGCTGATGAGGCCGCGACCGTCGAACTCGGCGCGCGCATCGCGCAGAACTTGCCGAGTGTCTCGGCCGAGGGCGCGTGGCGAGTGCATTTGCATGGCGATCTGGGTGCCGGCAAAACCACGCTGGTTCGGGGTTTGGTGCGTGCGCTCGGCGGTCGCGGGGCCGTGCGCAGCCCCACCTACAGCCTGCTCGAGAGCTATGCGCTGCCGCCTTGGGAGGTGCTGCACCTCGACCTCTATCGCCTCGCGGGGCCCTCCGAACTGCAGGCACTTGGCCTTGCCGACTTTGATCGGTCGGGTGCGCTGTGGTTGATCGAATGGCCGGAGAGGCTCGGGGGGGGGCCACCGGCAGATCTCGAGGTGTGGTTGAGCGTCGAGGGCGAACAGCACCGGGCGCGACTGCGTGCGGGTACGCCAAGGGCTGAAGAGTGGCTGCAGCAGATCGTAAGTTCGTATGAGTTATCCCCGACAGGTCATTAATTTTCTTGAATTTATTGGCCTTACCGTCGTACATTTCGCGTTCATGGCATTGACCCCTCTCGCTCGTCGCTTTGCGCTCCTCGGAGCGTTGACCCTGCTCGTTGGGCCGCTGGCTACCGCGGCGGAGTTGCGGGCGATCCGTCTGACCGAGGGCGCCGAGACCACTCGGGTGGCGCTCGAGCTCACTGAGGCGGCGGTTGTCACCGTGTTCACGCTGGAGTCACCGAAGCGCACCGTCATCGATCTGGCCGGGACCAACAAGGCCCCCGGCCTGCGCGTTCCCAAGGCCGGCGGGGCGATTGCTGCGCTGCGCCTTGGGCAGCAACCCGGTGGCGCCCTGCGTGTCGTCATTGAAACGGCGGGAGGCGTCGAATTGACGACGGCGACGCCGCTGCAACCGGGGGCCCGCGTCGCTCGGCTCGACTTCGCGGTCGCCGCGGCGCAGCGTGCCCCGTCGCCGGTCGCCGTCAGCCCGGTGCCCGTCAGCCCGGCCACTGTCAGCGACGAACCGATCCCCTCAACCCTCAAACCCATCAAAGCCGCGCACGCCCCGCCTGCCGAGGGGCGCGAGGTGATCGTCGCGATCGATGCGGGTCACGGTGGCCAGGATCCCGGCGCGATCGGCCCTGCGGGAACCCGCGAGAAGGATGTGGTGCTCGAGATTTCGCGCGAGTTGGCAGCGCGCATCAATCGCGAGCCCGGGATGCGGGCCATCCTGACTCGCGACGGTGATTATTTTTTGAAGCATCGCGAGCGCATCCGTCGGGCGCGCGATGCCGGCGCGCAGTTGTTTGTCTCTGTCCACGCTGACGCCGTTCGTGATCGTAGCGTGTCGGGCTCGTCGGTCTATGTGCTCTCCGAGAAGGGCGCCACCGACGAGCAGGCGCGCTGGTTGGCCGATCGCGAAAATGCGGCCGATCTCGTCGGCGGTGTGTCGCTCGACGACAAAGATCCGATGATTGCCTCGGTGTTGGTGGATCTGTCGCAGTCGGCGCAGATCAGTCAGAGCATGATTGCCGCCGAGCGTGTGCTGCGCTCGTTGGTGCGAGTTAACGAGGTGCGCAAGCCGCAGGTCCAACAGGCAGGTTTTCTCGTACTGAAAAGCCCCGATGTACCCTCGATGCTGGTCGAGACCGCATTCATCTCGAACGCCGCGGATGAGCGCTTGCTCGGCCGTGCCGATCGGCGCCGTGAGTTGGCCGAGGCAATTTTCGATGGCGTGAAACAGTACTTCATCGATCATCCGCCCGATGGTTCGCGGTTCGCGGTGGCGCGTGAGACGCAGCGCAAGGTCGTAGCGACCGCCGATGACGGCGCCGCGGGCCGTTCCGGCAAGTTGTAGTCCGTCGCACTTCCTCCGCGTACCTCGTGCCCATCCAGCTGCTGCCTAGCGCACTCGTCGACCAGATCGCTGCTGGCGAAGTGGTCGAGCGACCTGCGTCGCTCGTCAAGGAATTGGTGGAGAACAGTCTCGATGCCGGGGCGTCCCGCATCGATATCGACATCGAAAATGGCGGACTCGCGCTAGTGCGCATCGTCGACGATGGGTGTGGCATCAGCGCGGCGGAGTTGCCGCTGGCGGTGCAGCGTCATGCAACAAGCAAGATCGCTTCACTCGAGGATCTGGCTGCGATCCGCTCGCTTGGGTTCCGTGGTGAAGCCCTGCCTTCGATTGGTTCGGTCGCGCGGCTGCGCATCGCCTCGCGCGCAACCGGCGCGAGTGCGGGGGCGCAATTGCTCGTCGAGGCAGGAGAACTCGGGAGCGTGATCCCCGCGGCGCAACCGCAGGGTACGCAGGTCGAAGTGAGAGACCTCTTTCACAACGTGCCGGCTCGGCGCAAGTTCATGCGCGCCGAAAGTACGGAGTTGGGACACATCGCGCGCTTGGTCGAGCGCTTTGCGCTCGCGCGCTTCGATGTGGCTTTTCGACTGCGGCACCACACCCGCGTGCTGCTCGATGCGCCGTTGGCCGCGACGCCCGCGCAGCAACGGGCGCGTATTGCGTCGATCATGGGTGCGCCGTTCATCGATGCCGCCGTGCCGTTCGATCGCCAGTCGGGTCCGGTGCGCGTGTGGGGCTGGCTGGGTCAGCCCGAGGCCGCACGCGCCAGCAGCGATCAGCAGTTCGCCTACGTCAACGGGCGCGCCGTCCGCGATCGCCTACTCGCTAACGCGGTTCGCATTGGCTATCGCGACGTCCTTTATCACGGGCGACAACCCGCCTACTTGCTCTATCTCGAACTCGATCCGCAGTGGGTCGACGTCAATGCGCATCCCCAGAAACTCGAGGTTCGCTTTCGTGACAGTCGACAGGTGCATGATTTCATCGTGCGCGTCGTCCACGAGGCCCTCGGTGTGGCGGCCGGAGTTGCGGCGCCCACGGCACGACCCGATGCGCTCGGGGTTTCTGAGCCGAGCTCCCGCAGCGTGGCCTTCGGCGCCCCGGCGGCCGGGTGGCAACCCGCGCTGGACTGGACTTCGCTGAGTGCTGCCGCGGCTCCCCCGTTTGTCGGTGTCGAGCCGACCGCTCCACCGCCTCTGGCTGCACCGCCCCTGACAGAGGGGATGCTCGGCACAGCGATTGCGCAACTGCACGGTGTCTACATCGTTGCCCAGTCGGCTGCGGGACTCGTATTGGTCGACGCCCATGCGGCGCACGAGCGCGTGTTATACGAGCGTATGAAGCGCGAGTTTGGCGCCGAGCCTGCGATCCAACGTTTGCTTGAGCCGCAGGTGGCTGAGGTTCCGCCGCACCAGACCGAAGCGTTCGAAACTTTACAACATGAGTTCTCGGCAGCGGGCTTCGAGATCGATGTGCTGGCTCCCGGTCGCCTTGCGATTCGCAGCGTGCCCGCACTCTTGGCAGGCAGTGATGCGGCAGCCTTGGTGCGCGAGGTGCTCGAAGAACTGCAGCAGGATCGCGGCGCGCATCACCTCGAAGCCGCGGCGCATCGTTTGCTCGGCAATATGGCCTGCAAGGCGGCGATCAAAGCGAATCGGCGCCTCAGCCTCGCTGAGATGAACACGCTGCTGCGTGACATGGAAGCCACGGAACGAGCTGGTCAGTGCAATCACGGTCGACCCACCTGGAGTTTGGTGACCTTGGCGCAACTCGACCAGTTGTTCCTGCGTGGCCGCTAACTGGCGCGGCCTGTGGTCGTGACCGCGGATGCGATTTTGCTATGCGGGCCTACGGCGAGCGGCAAGTCGGATTGGGCGCTTGCGCTCGCCGAACGGTGGCCCGTCGAGATCATCAGCGTCGATGCGACCCAAGTGTATCGTGGCTTCGACGTGGGTTCGGCCAAGCCCGACAGGGCGCTTCGCGCGCGCGTCCCGCACCACTTGCTTGATCTGCGGGATCCTCAGCAAAGTTACAGCGCGGGTGAGTTCGTCGCGGATGCGCTTGCGGCCATTGCCGGCGTTCGGCGGCGAGGGGCGATACCGTTACTGGTCGGCGGCACGATGCTCTATTTCAACGCGCTCGTGCGGGGCCTCGCGCGTTTGCCGAGCGCTGATCTGCAGGTGCGAGCGGCCATCGATGCACGCGCCGCACAGCGCGGTTGGCCCGCCTTGCACGCTGAGCTGCGCGATATCGATCCCGAGGCAGCCGCGCGGATCCACCCGAATGATCCACAGCGGATTCAGCGAGCCCTCGAGGTCTTCGAACTGAGTGGGCGGACGATTAGTGCGTGGCAGCGTGACACCCGTCCGGAGCACGGTCTGCGCTGGTCGCGTTGGGCGCTGGTGCCGCCTGATCGTGCCGCGCTGCACGCACGGGTCGCGACCCGATATGCATCGATGTTGGAGGCGGGACTACTGGCCGAAGTGCGCCACTTGCTGACGCTACCCGGGGTCCGTCGCGATAGCCCCGCGATGCGAGCGGTGGGTTATCGGCAACTGGCGGCACACCTCGCGGGCGAGTGTTCGCTCGATGAAGCCGTCGATCAGGCGGTGGCGGCTACCCGCCAGCTCGCCAAGCGGCAGCTGACCTGGATTAATGCCGATCCCGGTTGGCAGAGGGTTGATCCGTTCCAGCCCGAAGCGTGGCAGCGTTGGGTGGCCACCTTGCAGACTGACTTCCAAACGGGGTCGGCAGTGGCGGAATGTTGAACTTGGAGCGTGGTAGTCTGGTCTAGGAAGTGGGGGGAGTCGTCAGAACAACAGGAGTTAGCCATGGCCAAGGGCCAGTCTCTGCAGGATCCGTTCCTCAACCAGCTGCGCAAGGAGCGCGTGCCGGTATCGATCTATCTCGTCAATGGCATCAAGCTGCAGGGTCACATCGATTCCTTCGACCAGTTCGTCGTGCTGCTCAAGAACACGGTGAACCAAATGGTCTACAAGCACGCCATCTCTACCGTCGTTCCGGCACGGAACGTGCGTCTGCCCTCGCCTGAAGAGCCTGAAGGCGGAGTCGATCCGGCCCCAGCCGATTGATGCTCGCCGGGTCTCGCGACACGCGTGTTTGAGCGTCCCCGCGGCGGCGAGCGGGCCGTGCTCGTGCGCCTGGGTCTCGGCGCGCCCGTGGATCCAGAGGATCTCGAGGAGTTCGAGCAACTCGCCCGTTCGGCAGGCGTGGCCGAGTGTATGGCCATCACCGGGCGACGCGAGCGGCCGGACCCGCGCTACTTTGTCGGCAGTGGCAAGGCGGAGGAGATTCGGCAGGCGGCGGTCGAGTTCTGTGCTGAGGTCATCCTCGTCGATCATGCGCTCTCACCAAGTCAGGAACGCAATCTCGAGAAACTCACCGGCCTGCGGGTCCTCGATCGCAATTCGCTGATCCTCGATATCTTTGCGCAGCGTGCTCGCAGTCACGAGGGCAAAC
>Ga0172373_10006155_pt1 | contig 16073 bp, 17 predicted proteins | sample Lak10m_2_FD_114546 | JGI IMG/M metagenome (GOLD analysis project Ga0172373, IMG submission 114546) | Freshwater microbial communities from Kabuno Bay, South-Kivu, Congo - kab_092012_10m | ecosystem: Environmental > Aquatic > Freshwater > Lake | place: Democratic Republic of the Congo...
ACAGCGATATCTTTGTGAGCCTGCTTGTGTTTTTCCCGCTTTATTTTGTCGGGTATTTGATTGGCAATGTGGACATCTTTTCATTTCTATATTTTAGCCCATTCTTTTAGTCACTCCCCGGTTGCAATTTTGTAGGTGGATGGGCTTGCAGGGAAACAATTTCTACGGCACAATTGGCGACGTGAAAATCCTAGCGGTAAGCGACCAGGTCATAGATCGCATGTATTCATTGCTCCCCAGCGGGCACTTTCAAGATGTGGACTTGATCCTTGGCTGTGGAGACATGCCCTACACTTATCTGGAGTACATCGTCACCATGCTCAATGTGCAGATGTACTATGTACCAGGCAATCACGACCCTCAAGAAGATCTAGTCGATAGACGTTCGCGGGCTGAAGGCGGCCTCAATCTAGACCTGAAAACTGAACTCCACAAAAAACTATTGATCGGCGGCTTTGGCGGGTGCATCCGCTACCGCCCGGACGGCGTCAACCAGTACACCCAGCAACAGGCCTACTTGCGGGCATTTCAAATGCTTCCACAACTACTGGTCAACCGCATCAAATATGGCCGTGCGTTGGATGTTCTTATCAGCCACTCGCCGCCTCACGGAATTCACGACGATGTTAATGATCCCGCCCACCACGGCCTGAAAGCGCTAAATTGGCTGATCCGCATCGCCAGGCCGCGATATCATATTCATGGGCACACCCACTTTTATCGGAACAACCTGGAAACCCAGGAAACGATGGTTGATTCCACAAAAGTTATAAATGTGTATCCCTATAAAATACTGGAAGTGAGCTAGAAATGTCAGATGAAATTGATTCACGCGCACGTGCAGATTTCAGCAGAGCGCGATTTAAGTCCTTTATCAACCAGGTGTTCTCGGTTGTCGCTGGAAAACACACCACCACCCTGCTTTCCTATGATGAAATCAAGGAAAAGCTGCGTATCGGCGGCCCAATTTATCGGGGAGTAAAAACCGTTCGCGTGGAGCAGATCGCGGGTAGTCTGAACCGCTATCACGAATTTGACAGAGCCTTTCTCCCCAAGGAAGACCAACTCGCCAGCCGCTGGCAAAAAGTCGACCGCGCTTTTTATCAGGAGATCAACCTCCCACCCGTGGTCTTATATAAAGTCGGCGAAGTCTATTTCGTTGTGGACGGTCATCACCGCGTTTCGGTTGCCCGAGAGCAGGGACAGATCTACATCGAAGCCGAAGTCCGCGAATGCGCTACACGCGTCAACATCACTGCCGATATCAAACCTGAAGACCTCGAGATCCTCGGCGCAAAAGTTGATTTCCTTGAGCGCACCACTCTCGATCGGATTCGCCCTGACGCGAACATCAAATTAAATATCCCCGATGGCTTTGAGCGCATGCTCGAACACATCGCTGTACATCGCTACTTTATGGGCATCGACCTCAAGCGCGACATTTCTGAAAAAGAAGCGGTGGCGCACTGGTACGACACAGTCTACCTGCCTATCATTGAAATTATCCGCGAAAGCAGCATCCTCAAAGAGTTCCCCGATAAAACCGAAGGCGACCTCTACCTTTGGGTATTGGATCACCAGCATTATTTATCCAAGGAAGAAGGCCAGCCCCTTCAATCACCAGAAGCAGCAGCCAAGCTGTTTATTGAAGAGAATGAATAATCCATGACTGACCTTCACCCACTGGCAGGAGTCTACGCTGCGGCAATATCGCCCCTAAAAGCAGACGCCTCTTCCTTCGACTTTGAAGCTGCTCCTGCTCTTTTGCATTTTCTCGCCTCCCGCGGATGCCACGGCGCGCTGCTCTTCGGCACCACTGGCGAGGGGCCGTCTTTCTCGCCCAAGGAACGCGAAGCCTACATGCGCTCCATTCGCGTGGTGCGCAACCAACTGCGCGGATTCAAACTCCTCGCAGGCACAGGCACGCCCAGCCTCACAGAAACCGTCGAACTGACCAAGCTCGCCTTTGAACTCAATTACGATGGCGCAGTGGTTCTGCCGCCCTATTATTTCCGCAAAGCCACAGATGATGGTCTCTTCAACTGGTTCAGTGAATTGATTCAAAAAGCTGTGCCAGAAGGAAAGCATCTGCTCGGTTATCACATTCCTGCGATGACAGGCATCGGCTTTTCACTGGATCTGCTCGAACGGCTGAAAACAAAATTCCCCAATCAGTTCGCTGGAATCAAAGACTCATCTCACGATGAAGCCTTCGCTGCCGCAGTCGGTCAACACTTTGGAAAAGAATTATTCGTCCTGAACGGCACGGATTCTTATTTCCACCACGCGCTGAAAAATAGCGCCCAAGGCGCGATCACCGCTCCTGCAAATTTGATCTCCGATAACCTGCGCGAAGTATGGGATTTATTTCAAGAAGGAAAAGACCCATCAGAAGTTCAGGCAAAAGTCACCGAGCAGCGGCATTTTCTCGAAGGCTACTCCCCCATTGCACCCGTGCTCAAAGGCTTGCTTCATAAAATATACGACCTGCCGAATTGGTCAGTCCGCCCGCCGCTGGAGAGTTTGGACGAGAACACTCTTGAAGCAGCAGCGGAAGGATTTTTGAAGCTTGCTTAATTATGTGACAGCCACTTTAAAAGTGGCTGTCACATTTATAATCAGCTTATGACAACCTGGCGTTTACTTCACACTCCCCCATCCACTGGCGCATGGAACATGGCCGTGGACGAATCCATTCTTGAACATATTTATCGCGGCGAATCGAAACCCACGCTTCGCTTGTATTCCTGGAATCCTCCCTGCCTTTCACTGGGACATGCCCAATCTTTCAAAGATGTGGATGTAGAAAGACTCAAATCCCACGGCTGGGACGTTGTCCGCCGCGTGACTGGCGGACGAGCGATCCTGCATACGGATGAATTGACTTACTCTGTGACAGGCAGCTCGGATGAACCCATCCTCTCGGGCGGCGTGTTGGAATCCTATAACCGATTGGCAAAAGCATTGCTGTATGCCGTTCAATCCTTGAGTGTGCCAGTTGAGATGAAAGAACACGAAGATGGGCACACGCAACAAAACTTGAATCCCGTCTGTTTTGAAGTCCCATCCACCTATGAAATTACCGTGGATGGGAAAAAGTTGATCGGATCGGCGCAAGCCCGCAAAAAAGAAGGTGTGTTGCAGCATGGCTCCCTTCCATTAACAGGCGACCTCACCCGCATTTGCGATGCGCTTATTTTTGAAAACGAATCCGCACGCGAGACTGCCAAGGAAAGACTCCTCGCGCGCGCCACGACTGTCGAATCCGTTCTCGGTGTGGGAACTGATTGGGAAAGGGCAGCCCAGGCTTTCGTCCGAGGGTTTGAGGCGGAGTTGGGTATCCAGTTCGAGCGTGGAGAAATGTCTCAATCCGAAATCCAAAGAGCTGGTGAATTAGTCAAAGAAAAATATGCACATCCCTCGTGGACGGAGCGCTCATGAAAAAAATTCTGGTATATGGTTCGTACGGATACACAGGGCAGCTGATCGTGGAGCAGGCAATTAAGGAAGGTTTGAATTTAATTCTCGCGGGGCGGGATGAAAATCCATTGCGAGCGCAAGCAGAAAAATATAAGCTGGAGTATCGCGCCTTTACATTGGACAACACCGCCGCATTGGACTCTGCTTTGCAGGAAGTGGATGCCGTGCTGCATTGCGCTGGCCCGTTCGTGTTGACCTTTCGCCAGATGGCGGAGGCGTGCATCCGCAACAAAAAACATTATGTGGATATCAGTGGTGAGATCGAAGGCTTTGAAGTATTGGCCGCGATGACCGAAGATGCAAAGCGTGCAGGTGTGATGTTGCTGCCAGGCGGCGGTTTTGACGTAGTTCCATCGGATAGTTTGATCGCGTACACGGCAGGCAAACTTCCAACTGCAACTCATCTTGAACTTTATATCAAAAGCATCGGCAGTGGAGTTTCGCGCGGCACGGCTCGCTCTGGAATCGAGAACAGTCACAGGCAAGGACGCATTCGTCGTGACGGAAAAATTGTCAGCGTGCCGAATTTATGGGGCGTGAAAGATGTGGATTTTGGACGCGGCCCCTCGCGCTTAGTCTCGATGGGCTGGGGCGACGTAAGCACGGCCTATCACAGCACGGGCATCCCGAATGTGACTGTGTATATGAGCTTTCCGAAAGCGATGATCCAAATGATGAAGTTCACGCGAATTGCTGGCCCGCTGTTATACACGCGCGCCGCAAGGGATTTCATCAAATGGCTGATCGGCATATTTTTTGCAAAAGGTCCCTCGCGCAAACAAAATGAGACAGGCTTCAGCTTGATAATCGCCGAAGTGAGCGATGGAACAAAAACTGTCCGTGCCAAACTGCGAACTCCCGAAGCGTATTATTTGACCGCGCTTACATCGGTTGAAATTATGAAGCGGATTCTTTCAGATGATTACAAAGCTGGCTTCCAAACTCCCAGCAAAGCCTATGGCGCGGATTTTATTCTGCAATTCGACGGAGTCCAGCGCGAAGATCTATAACTTCCCTTCAGGTCGAAACTTATAAACACGTATATGACCTTCTCTGCAATAACACCGAGCGCGTGACTGAGGGAATTGCTCAGAATACAACATTGCCAATTTGGAATATTTGTTCTACAATAAGTTCAAAGCTTTAAAAATGATCGTGCCAACTTATTTTAGAAAGGATGTGTAAAATGTTGAATCTGAATTCAGTAATGATAGGCACAACGCAGCCCCAAGTGTTAGCCGCTTTCTATGAAAAGGTATTTGGAAAGCCCGCCGACATGACCGATACGGAAAATGGTTTCTGGGGATGGCAGGTTGGAAGCGGATTTGTCGGCATCCTAACCCATTCCGAAATGGGCGGCCGCGCAAAAGACCCTGGGCGCGTGATGCTCAATTTTGAAACCCCACAAGTCAAAGAGGAGTTTGAACGCATCAAAGCTCTCGGCGGAATGGTCATTAGGGAGCCGTACGATATGGGCAGCGGGTTCATCGCCACCCTCGCTGACCCTGATGGTAATTTCTTTCAACTCATGAATCCGATGGGATAGTTTTTTCAAAGAAAAATGCATACAACAAAAGGACATGCCCAGGCATGTCCTTTTGTATATTTATCTTATAAAAATGAGTCTGCGCTGAACCTTCTAGTCTATAATTCTCGAGGACGTAATCTCCCTGTTAAACGGCGATTTAAGAATAAATGAAATTTATAAACCTCAGGTGATGTCATGAAAAAACGAGTCTACATTATCTACACAGGCGGGACCATCGGCATGCAGCCTACACCCGAAGGCTACGCGCCTGCCCCAGGATATCTGGCAGAACAGATCATGTCCATGCCCGAGTTGCAAAGTGAATTGATGCCTGATGTCGAGATTCAGGAATATGATCCGCTATTAGACTCAGCGAACATGACGCCCGAAGATTGGTACAAAATCGCTCGTGATATCGGCAGCCACTACAATGAATATGATGGCTTCATTATTTTACATGGCACCGATACAATGGCATACACAGCCTCCGCTTTGCCATTCATGTTGGAAGGATTGGGAAAGCCTGTCGTGCTGACAGGTTCGCAAATTCCGCTGTGCGAAGTCCGCAACGATGCGCGCGCCAACATCATCACCGCGCTGACCGTCGCCGCAAATTTTGATATTCCCGAAGTCTGCTTGTGTTTCGGTAATCAATTGCTGCGCGGATGCCGCTCGGTCAAAGTCAGCACTGATGGTTTGGACGCGTTCGGTTCGCCCAACCTCTCCCCGCTTGGTGACATTGGCGTAGAAATTCGCATCCATAAAAATTTGGTGTTGCCTGCGCCGCAAAGCAACTTACAAGTACAAGAGTTGAAACAAGTCAACGTGGGGGCGCTGCCGTTGTGGCCTGGCATTCCCGCGCAAGTTGTCCGCAACTTTCTACAGCCGCCCTTGCAAGGATTGATCCTGCGAGCCTATGGCGTTGGCAATGGTCCCACCAACAATGCGGATTTTCTCGCCGCGCTCGAAGAAGCCACTGCACGCGGAGTTGTGATTGTCGATTGCACCCAATGTCTGCGTGGCAGCGTTCATCTCGGCGATTATGCAACAGGCTCGGCCCTCGCCCGCGCTGGAGTCATCAGCGGCTTCGACATGACCGCCGAAGCCGCTTTAGCAAAACTCTCTTATTTATTTAGTCAAAATCTTCCCGTGGATGAAATCAAGCGCCTGATGCAAACCAATCTACGCGGCGAATTGACCGCCTGACATTATTTCCGTAACTCAGACAGCGCGCCTCGAAACTCCGCCGCAAACTGTTTCGCGGTTTCAACAGGCTTTTCACTACTCCCAATCGTTTTCACGCACGCCGAGCCGACAATGACTCCATCTGCAAGTTGACCGACCTGTTTGGCTTGCTCAGGTGTGCCAATTCCAAACCCTACACACACCGGCACAGAGGTATGTTCCCGCACGCGATTGATCAAATCGCCAAGGTCATTTGAGATTTCCCGTCGTTCACCCGTCACACCCGTAACCGAAACCAGATAAATAAATCCCTTCGCATTTCGCGCAATCGCTTCCATGCGCTCATTCGGCGACGTTGGTGCAAGCATTTGAATTAATGGTAGGGGCGACTCGCGAGTCGCCCCTACGAATTCCTCTGCCTCTTCCAATGGCAAATCGGGGATGATGAATCCGTCCGCACCAGCTTCCTTCGCATCGCGGATAAATTTCTCCAGTCCATACGCCAGCATGGGGTTGTAATAACCCATCAAAATCAATGGAATGGTCACACCGCGTTTGCGAAGTTCCTTTACGGATTCAAGTGATTTCTTAACCGTGATTCCTTTTTCCAACGCCACTTGTGTCGCCTGCTGAATCACAGGCCCATCCGCAAGCGGGTCGGAGAAAGATAAGCCAACCTCAATTAAGTCCGCGCCATTTTTCGCCAATGCTTCGATGACATTCACAGATGTTTCCAAATCAGGATAGCCCAAGGGAAAGTAAGGCATGAAGATAGGTTTGTTAGCAAAAGCAGATTCAATTCGATTCATAGATTCCTCTCAATTCGATTCTCGATATTGGATACTCGAATATCGATTTATCCAATATCGCCCAGCTCTTTAATCACAGTATTCAAGTCTTTATCGCCACGCCCCGAAAGGTTAACCAAAATCACCTGATCTTTCCTCATCGTCGGCGCTTTCTTGATAACCTCTGCAATTGCGTGAGAGGATTCCAACGCAGGGATGATTCCTTCGGTGTGGCACAAAGTTTGGAAAGCATCCAATGCTTCTGTATCCGTTGCGGAGGTGTAAAAGGCGCGTTCGTTATCGCGCATCATCGCATGTTCAGGGCCAACAGCGGCGTAATCCAAACCAGCAGAGACAGAATGAGTCTCGGCAATTTGTCCGTCTTCATCTTGCAAGACATATGTACGTGTTCCATGAATCACACCCACTCTTGCTTTGGTCGCATCGCCAAATCTCGCAGCATGTTTGCCTGAAGCAATTCCGCTTCCGCCTGCTTCCACGCCGATCAACTCAACATGCTCATCGTCCACAAAACCGCTAAAGACACCGATGGCATTTGACCCGCCGCCAACACACGCAATCACCGTATCGGGCAAACGACCTGCATCACGCAGCATTTGTTCGCGTGCTTCAATCCCGATCACTGATTGAAACTCACGCACGATGGTCGGGTATGGATGTGGTCCCAGTGCCGAGCCGAGCAGATAATGTGTGTCACGCACATTCGTCACCCAATCGCGGATGGCTTCGTTGATGGCGTCTTTCAATGTCTTCGTACCAGACTCCACAGGCCGCACTTCTGCACCGAGCAACTTCATGCGGAAGACATTCGGTTCCTGCCGCGCAATATCCACAGAGCCCATGTACACCACACATTCGAGTCCGAGCAATGCCGCAGCAGTGGCAGATGCCACACCGTGCTGCCCTGCCCCCGTCTCGGCAACGACGCGCTTCTTCCCCATCCGCTTGACGAGCAGAGCCTGTCCCAATGCGTTATTGATTTTGTGCGCGCCCGTATGCGCCAAGTCTTCACGCTTTAAATAAATTTGCGCGCCGCCTAATTTTTCCGATAATCTTTTTGCGTAGGTCAACGGCGTGGGTCTGCCCACGAACGACGCCAGCAAGCCTTCAAATTCTTTTCGGAAGGCTGGGTCTTTTTGCGCATCCACAAACGCCTGTTCCAACTCAATGAGCGCGGGCATTAATGTTTCAGGCACAAACTGTCCACCGTATGGACCAAATTTTGGGGGTAATAATGTTGTCATAAGTTCTCCTTGATTAGACGATGGTCTGCTTGACTGCTTTTACAAATGCCGACATCTTCGCCGCATCTTTCTTGCCCGGTTCTGACTCTACGCCAGAGGCAACGTCCACCCCCCAGGGTTTGACTCTGCCAACCGCATCTGCGACATTTTCGGGAGTCAATCCGCCTGCCAGCAACAGGGGATATTTTTTTGCAAGTTCTGCCGCTGCTGACCAATCTGCGGTGACACCGCTTCCGCCATATACACCTTTGACTGCTGCATCAACAAGAAAAGCAGGTTCGCCAATTGCAATCATCCGCTTATCGATTTCCATGTCCGCTACTCCGCGAAAGGCTTTGAAGGCTTTGCTATTGAGCGCGTTCAACATTTCTGGAGTTTCATCGCCATGCAATTGGGCAAAACTTAATCCGCAGGTATCAATAGTTGCTTGAACTTCTTCAACTGACGAATTCACAAACACACCGACATACGTTACATGTCCATACTTGCGCATGACAGACATAATGTCACGGCAAATGCCGACATCAATATAGCGCGGACTCTTAGGATAAAAATTAAATCCAATCAAATCCGCACCTACTTCCATTGCAGCAAGTGCATCTTTGACAGTTTTGATTCCACAGATTTTTATTTTGGTCATAAGGTTTAAATGCTTGCAGGTTGGCAGGTTTGATTGTTTAAACTTGTTGGCCTGACAACTCTCTCACTTTCGCAGGGATATCTTCTGAAATGACCAACGCTTCACCGACAAGAATTGCGTCAATGTTAATGTTAGCTAACCGTTCCACATCGGCGGCGGTGAATATACCAGACTCAGCAACAACAGCAATATCAGAAGAAAGCATCGGGCGGAGGCGTTCGGTGGTGGCGAGGGATACTTCAAAGGTGGCGAGGTTGCGATTGTTGATACCGATGAGTTTTACACCTTTCAACTTCAAGGCTCGTTCAGTTTCTGCTTCGTCGTGGACTTCAACCAAAGCAGTCAATCCCAAACTCAGGGCGCAGGCGTGCAGGTCGGCGAAGTGTTTGTCGTCGGTGAGGGCAGCGGCGATCAGAAGGATGGCATCCGCGCCGTTGGCTCGCGCTTCGTAGATTTGCGCTTCATCAATGGTGAAGTCTTTGCGCAAAAGAGGCAAGCTGGAGTGATGAGTGAAACGTAAATCGTGAAGGGTTTCAAGTTTGCCCATGAAGAATTTTTCATCAGTGAGCACTGAAATGGCAGCGGCCCCATTTTGAGTGTAAAGGTCGGCTACTTGGAAGAGGTCAAGGTGGGGAGCGAGAATCCCTTTGGAGGGAGAGGCTCTCTTTAGTTCAGCGATCAGGCTTGGGCGGGGAGCGAAGCGGCGGCGCTTGATGGCGGCAAGAAAATCTCTGGGTGCAGGACTCTGCTCCGCGGCGCGGCGTAATGTCACAGCGTCGAGCGCCGCAATTTCCAATTTCTTTTGAGCGATGATTTTTTCAAGTATGTTCATATTTCAACGGATATTAAACGGATGAGCGGATTAGGAAACGGATTTGGAATACTCAACGAGGGCGTTGAGTTTGGCGAGAGCGGAGCCGTTATCAAGCGCAGCAGTGACTTCCACCAGTGCGGACTTGAAATCGCCTGTTTCGGCAGCGAGAGCGCCAGCGGCGTTGAGAAGGATAGAGTCGCGGCGAGCGCCTTTGAGTTTGCCAGAGAGAAGGTCACGCATCATCGTCGCGGATTCATCGGGGGTGCCGCCGCGTAAATCTTCCATCGTGGCGATGGGGAAACCAAGAGTGGTTGGGTCGAGGTCGTAGGTTTTCACCGCACCATCCTTGAGGTGACTGATGCGATTGAGACCGCAGGTATTGAGTTCGTCGGTACCGCCTGCGCCATAAATAATCATGGCGGCGCGTGAACCGAGTTCGTTTAATACATTCGCCATGGGCTCGGTCAGTGCGGGAGCAAACACGCCTGTGAGTTGGATGTTTGCGCCTGCGGGATTCGTAAGCGGGCCAAGGATGTTGAAAATGGTGCGTTGACCAATCTCTTTGCGCGGGCCGATGGCGTGCTTCATGGCAGGGTGGAATTTGGCGGCGAACATAAAACCGATGCCGATGGTATCAATGGCGTGGGCAATCTGCTCGGCGGTGAGGTCGAGACTGACACCGAGAGCGGAGAGCACATCCGCAGAGCCGCAGTGCGAGGATGCGGCGCGGTTGCCGTGCTTGGCAACTTTGCGTCCCGTGCCTGCGAGGACAAATGCGGCGGCGGTGGAAATGTTGAAGGTGTGAGCGCCGTCGCCGCCCGTGCCGACGATGTCGTAAATGCGTTCATCGGGATTGGCGAGTTTTACCTTGACCGCATTGGCACGCATGGCGCGGACAGAACCCGTGATCTCGGGGATGGTCTCCCCTTTCATGCGGAGAGATACAATATAGGCACTGACTTGCGCGGGGGTGGCTTGACCCGTCATGATGATGTTCATCGCTTCTTCCGCCTCTGCGGCTGAGAGGTCAGTGCGGTTGATGGTCTTGGCAATGAAGGGTTTGAGCATGGACGGTTCGGTTGATGCGCCAGCAGGAGGAGCGATTCTGATATCGAGAAAATTCTTGAGCAGTTGTTTGCCGTGCTCGGTGAGAATGGACTCGGGGTGAAACTGCACGCCGAAGGTCGGGTGTTGTTTGTGTTTGAGCGCCATGATCTCGCCATCGGATGTCTGCGCAACAATTTCGAGTTCGGCGGGAATCGGCTCATAGACCACGAGCGAGTGGTAGCGCATGGCTTCAAAAGGCGAAGGGATGTCTTTGAAGACGCCCAGTCCGTTGTGAGTGACGGGGGAAGTCTTGCCGTGCATCAGGCGCGGAGCACGATCCACTTTACCGCCATAGACGGCACCGAGGCATTGATGCCCGAGGCAGACGCCGAGCACGGGAATTTTTCCCGTGAAGTGTTTGATGGCTTCGGGGGAAACGCCGCCATCTTTGATGGGTTCGCCCGGGCCTGGGGAAATAACGAGATGGTCAGGCTTGAGGGCAATCAACTCGTTCAAGGAGATTTGGTCGTTACGAAAGACGCGAATATCTGCGCCGAGTTCGCCGAGGTATTGAACGAGGTTGTAGGTGAAAGAGTCGTAGTTATCGATAAGGGCTAGCATAGTATTTTCCTTACTCCGTTGGTCGAGTAGGCGGTGTACTTCCGCCGTATCGAGACCAACAAGTGATAGAAGTAATTTCTATTATTGAGGTTTCTTCTCGAACTGGTGGTTTCGATACGCCGCTATCGCGGCTACTCAACCACCGAGTTTTTTATTCTTCATTTCCAAAAATATCCACCTCATCAGCGAAGAGGTCGAGGGAATACGATAAGCCAGTCACATCGCGGACGAGGCTCATAGTCTGTTTGGCTTCGGCTTGCATACGGCGGATTCCATTGGCGAGGACATCGCGTGGGATGGTGGGATGCGCAAGATAATAGGCGCGCTTTTCACGGAAAGGTTCAAGGAAGGCGTTGATGGCTTTAGCAAGTTTTTCCTTCACTTCCACATCGCCGACCTGTCCCTTGCGATAGCGTTCCTTGAGATCATCTACTTCGGCGTAGGAGGGATTAAATGCGTCGTGATAAATAAAGACAGGATTACCCTCCACGGTGCCAGGGTCAGTGGCGCGCAAACGCTTCGGGTCGGTATACATGCCTTTGACTTTTTCTTCGACGGTCTTTGCATCATCTGATAAATAAATGGCGTTGCCGAGGGACTTGGACATTTTGTTTTGTCCATCCGTGCCGACAAGCATCGGAACTTCGCCGATAATGGATTCTGGTTCTGGAAAAATTTCCTTCCCGTAGAGGTTGTTGAAACGGCGTGCCATTTCGCGGGCAAGTTCCACGTGCGATTGATTGTCACGCCCTACTGGAACGGCTTGCGCGCGCGGCAGGAGAATATCCACAGCCTGAAGAACGGGATAGCCGAGAAGACCAAACGGCATGGAGTCGATATGAGCGTCACGCGCCATGTCTTTGAGGGTGGGCATCCGTTCGAGGCGCGGAACGGTGACCAGCATTTCAAAGAGCAAATTCATTTCATAGGTTTCTGGAATTGCAGACTGCACGAAGATGGTGCTGACGTTCGGGTCAATGCCGACAGCGAGATAATCCAGAACAATCTCGCGGATGTAGGTTGGGATTTCTTTGATGTACTGCGGCTCGGGTTTGGTGGTCATCGTGTGCAAGTCCGCAATGATGAAGAAGGAATCATATTGACGTTGCAGACGCACACGATTGCGCAGCGAGCCGACATAATGTCCAAGGTGCAGGCGTCCTGTGGGGCGGTCACCAGTGAGAAGACGGGGTTTGGTGTTTGGCATGGGTTGGGTTCCTTTCAAAATTTAAGGATGAAGGATAAAGGATGAGGGATGAAGAAAGATGAAAGACGAAAGAAAAAAACTCATCCTTCATCATTCACACTTGCCCAGAACGCAAGTGCTGGGTAATTCATCCTTGCTCTGCCGCGTCTATCGCTCTCAACATCGCACTCGCCTTGTTCACCGTCTCTTGAAACTCGGTGGATGGGTCTGAGTCTGCGACGATGCCTGCGCCTGCTTGCACGCTGACGGTGTTGCCGCGCCCGACCATGGTGCGGATGGCGAGGCAGGTGTCCATGGAGCCATCGAAGCCGAAGTAACCGATCATGCCTGCATAGGCGTTGCGCGGATTAGGCTCTAGTTCAGCGATGATTTCCATCGCGCGGACTTTCGGCGCGCCGCTGACTGTGCCTGCGGGGAAGGCGGCTCTCACCAAGTCGAAAGCGGTTAACTCAGGGCGCAGAGTCCCTTCAACGTGGGAGACGATGTGCATGACGTGTGAATATTTTTCAACGGTGAAGAAATCAGAAATTTTGATGGTGCCATATTCACAGACACGGCCTAAATCATTACGACCTAAATCCACCAGCATCACATGCTCCGCGCGTTCCTTTGGGTCGGCGAGCAGGTCGGTGGCAAGCGATGCATCCGCTTCGGCATTTGCCCCTCGGGGACGAGTCCCGGCAATCGGGCGGAGAGAAGCGGTTCTTCCTTCCAAACGCACGAACATCTCAGGCGACGACCCAACGATATAAAGCGGTTCATCATTCACGATTCCAAAATCAAAAAAGAACATGTACGGCGAAGGATTCAGGCGACGCACGGCGCGATAGACATCGAACGGCTCCACATTGGTTTCGCGGCTGAAGCGCTGCGAAAGCACCACCTGAAAAATATCGCCCGCGGCAATGTGTTCCTTGGCGGTGCGCACCATATCTTCATACGTCCCCTGCGTGTGGCTGGCTTTGACCTTCGACGGCGTGACATTTACTTTTGGCGCGGCAGGCAAAGGTTGATGAATGCGCTCGGCGATGGCATCCAATTTTTGATTGGCGGCTTCAGCATTTCCATCCAAAACATTTGCGATGAGGAAGATGGTGCGGCGCGCGTGATCGAAGGCGACGATGGTGTCGGCAAGCAGATACATGCCATCGGGAATCTCTGCGCGCTTCATTTTGGACTTTAGAGTTGGTTCAAAATAACGGACAGATTCATACCCGAGGTAGCCCACCAACCCACCCGTGAAGCGCGGCGCATTCGGCAAGCGGACAGCGGGAAAGCGGTTCATCTCATTTTGCAGGAACAGGGTCGGGTCGTCGTTATCGAGTTGGACCGTGCGCGTCTCGCCGTTCTCTTTAATCTCAACCTGCCCATCGCGCAGAATATATTCAGCTCTGGGTTGGACACCGATAAACGAATAGCGCGCGATGCGTTCGCCGCCTTCGACGGATTCCAATAAAAAGGACGCACCGTCGCCGCGCAGTTTGAGATACAAGCTGACAGGGGTTTCCAGATCAGCAGAGACCTCGCGGATGATGGTGGTTACGGTGGTGGCTTCAAGTAACATGGTTGCTCCTAAAGGATGAAGGATGAAATATGAAGGATGAATGACGATAGACCACGGACGATGGACGACTTGATGGTCAATAGTCTGTTGTCTATGGTCTGCCCTTAAAGCAGAATCCTCTCCGTCCATAAGGGACGAGAGAGGACTCCCGTGGTGCCACCCAGGCTTAAAGCTGTTAATAAAAAATCCCTGTCGTGATGCAACAGGGGAAAGAAGCCAGCTTCACTTTGTCAGGTACGCCACACATTATGGTTATACCCTTACTCTATAACGGGAGTTCCCGAATTGTGTTACTTGCTTTGGTGGTTGAGTAGGCGGTGCTTTTCCGCCGTATCGAAACCACTTTTGCTTTCTCACTCTCAACTCGGAGGGCCATTCGACTTCTGCGCTTTTGCCTCGCTTTCAGAACTTCTGCTCGGCTCTCTGGTAATCGCTTTGAAGTGTACTCGTCCTCGTCAGCGTTTTATCTATATGATTGGGCGGTATTCTATGCGAGAGAGGCGGATGAGTCAAGAGGGAGAATTTGAGAAACGGGGAAAACGGATGGTTCGTTTATAGGGCAAAAATTAGTCTATGATAGAATTTGCCAAAGAACAAGGAGTACGATATGAAACATGGCGACTATATCGGTTTATATATTGACGACAAGTTGATCTATACCGGCGTGCTAAAAGATTTTGGAAAAATGGAAAGCGGCAGGATGGTGTATCAGGTATTACTGGTGAAAAACATCTTCCAACGCAATTTTCCCGAAATCCATTTTGACGCCGATATCCGCCCTGCAACTTTCGAACAATTACAGGATGAGGTCAAACGCCTCAAGGTCGGGCTGATGAAGAATCTCGAAAAGCTGGAGCAAAACCATGTCGCAGAACTCATCACAGAAAAAGAACTCCATAACATCATTGGATGAGTACGACCGATTATCACAGTTGTACTCGGATGCGTGGGATCGCGTCCAATCTGGCGGCACTGGATCGGGATACAGCGGAATTCATTACGAAGTGTTTAACATTCTGCGTCAATACGGCAAAACCGCCAATGGACGCGATGAAGCCTTATCTGAATTAAAAAAGTTACTCCGCGAATATGAGCAGGAGCACTTGGGGAAAAAAGACGAGTCAGACGATGAATATTTGAGCAAGTTCGATGACTTGTAAATCAACAGACCTGAATGGCTGTTTGGTTATGCGCGCGAGGTTTTATGACGGAGGGAGGGATGTGTCAAGAGGAGAAATTGAAATTCCATGCCTTTGAAGCTCTTCTCGGCTAACAATAGAAATATTTATTATAACTGCCAAAACCCAAACTAAAACTGTATGAAAAGTATTGTGCATAATCTCAAATTCAGTTTCATCAGTTATCCACTTTTGATACATTTTATAAGATCTATCATCTTCATCACGATGACCAAACTTCCCGTACAAAAACATATCAAGGATATCACGATGAGTAAGCTTGCCTTTTTTGCCTTCAATAGCAATTCTATCAAGCCTTTCGTTTAATTCTCTCCGATAGTGTTCATGCTCTTTTTTCCAATTATCAGAGATTCCAGGATCATCATACAATTCGATGAGTCTTCTTATAGAGATGTCATCCTTATCTTGAATAAACAACCTTATATTGAACAGCAAAGCGTCTCTTTTTTCGTCATTAGGCTGATAAAAATCGACTTGCCATCCATCTCCTACTTTTTTCGCTTCGAATCCAACAATATTATTATTTCCTTCAAAGTAGGAAAGAGACCTCATATAATCAACACGTCTAACAAAATCTTCCAAGCGCTTTTGAGTTTCAATCTTCATATTCATATTTTCTAATATTACAACGCAAGGTTGGTAACGAAAATTAGTCTATTAAAAGAAGGCATGGTATCTTTCTCCAATCACCGCCAAGTGAAAAGGAGAGGAAGACCACCATGCCGAAAGAAATTG
>Ga0172373_10006156_pt1 | contig 16070 bp, 14 predicted proteins | sample Lak10m_2_FD_114546 | JGI IMG/M metagenome (GOLD analysis project Ga0172373, IMG submission 114546) | Freshwater microbial communities from Kabuno Bay, South-Kivu, Congo - kab_092012_10m | ecosystem: Environmental > Aquatic > Freshwater > Lake | place: Democratic Republic of the Congo...
CGGACCAGCGTGCGGTGGCTCGGCAGGAGCCTCGCCCTCCCGGGTCTTCACCTGTCTGTTCACAGGATTCCAGAGAACTTCAAGGCCATTGGGCTGCCGCCATGCGGCTGAGTTTGCGAGCGGTTGGGCGGAAGCCCCCGGCTATGTTTCGCACCGAAGGTGCCCGCGCTGGCAAGGGAGTTGGTGAAGCGTTTGCAGCGTCCCTTTGCCCGCAGGCTGCCGCCATGCGGCTGAGTTTGCGAGCGGTTGGGCGGAAGCCCCCGGCTACGTTTCGCACCGAAGGTGCCCGCGCCGGCAAGGGCGTTGGTGAAGCGTTTGCAGCGTCCCTTTGCCCGCAGGCTGCCGCCATGCGGCTGAGTTTGCGCGCGGTTGGGCGGAAGCCCCCGGCTATGTTTCGCACCGAAGGTGGGGTTCAGGTGCATGGCACCTTTGCGGACCAGGCAGATGCAGCCAGCAGCGCTGGAGGAACGAACCACAGCCGCGCACACACAGGTAAATGGACTGGCTCTGACACGATATTCTGGTTTCCCTAAGTGCGTTGCTCCTTCTCCTTTCTCCGAACTTTCCTCCGAACTTTCCTCCGAACTTTCCTCCGAACTTTCCTCCGAACTTTCCTCCGAACTTTCCTCCGAACTTTCCTCCGAACTTTTTTGAGCAAGTCCCTCGATGCTTACAGGCCGGGAGAGCGTTCTAATCACAAACCCGTTACGATCGAAGAAGATGTGTTCCGCGCCCGTTGTGCACCTGCAAATAGCCCCGACCTGGCTTCACGAATTTTTGCGATGCAGCCGACTTCCCAAACTCAGGATTCTTCAAGTCCGCCCAGAGAGCCCATTCGCGAATACTCGCTTCCCCTTTTTTTCAGCCCGACTGCAGCCGCCGCGTTTTGCGGTCGCCACGGGGGGAGTGATACCAGTGGATAAACCGGTCCACGACCCGTGGGCGGCTTGACACTTCGGGTGGCGGTTACTACAAGCCGTGCTGCGGTAATTTCAGTGAGACGACGGACGTACCTGAACCTTCGACGGGAGGGTTCTGTTCTGTCCGCGTCCGGGCGGGTTCTTTGGCAGGCTTGTTCGTCAGGGGACGTATTTCCCCGGTTCTGACCGCTCACTGGAGTTTCATTGCCAAGAGCGAGGACTGGGCTGGCCGATGTCGAAGAAAGACTCTGCGAAGTCATCTGTGAAAACTGTGAAAAAGGTTGCAAAAAAAGTCCCGGCAGCGCCAGCTCGCGTTCGCCCGGGCTCGCGCAGTTCTGGTTCAGGGCCTGCTGCAGGCAAGGCGTCCGCGAAAACTGACAGCAAAGCCAAATCAGGCTCCCGCGTTGCAGTGGCCAAAAAGCCCGCGGCTGCTCCCGCGCCTGCCGCATCGACTCGATCCCGCCCCACGACTTCTCAGCCTGCTCCTCCGGCTTCATCCGCCCCGCCCTCCGCCACCGTCGCAGCGTCGCTTCCGCCGGAAATCGAGCTCGCCCGCATCGACGAACAGCTTGTCGGTCTGCTGAACCGCCGCGTCGTTCTGTACCTCGAAAAAATGAAAGGGGCCCACCCGGCATCCCGCATTTCTCTGGGGGATCTCGATCAGCAGCAGGTCTGGCACGCCGTGGATCGGGTCAACCAGGGACCGCTCAACCCCACCGAACTCCGATCCATCCTGCGACCGCTCCTCAGCGCCGGGCGTCATCGAGTCAAACAGGTGCGAGTGGCCTATCTCGGCCCCCCCTACAGCTTCACTCATCAGGCAGCCATTTCGCGATTCGGAGAATCGGCGGACCTGGTGCCTGTCAGCACCATCGCCACAGTCTTCGAAGAGGTCAATCGGGGGCACGTGGACTTTGGAATTGTGCCGATCGAAAACAGTACCGACGGGCGCATCGTTGACACACTCGACATGTTCACTCGCCTGCCCCTGCGAATCTGCGGTGAAGTGCTCGTGCACGTGCACCACAACCTCCTCGCTCGCTGCGATCGCAGTGAAATTACGGAAATCTACAGCAAGCCTCAGGCGCTGTCCCAATGTCGCGACTGGCTCTCCCGAAATATGCCTCAGGCCAGGCTCATCGAAGTCACCAGCACCTCCACCGCCGCTCAACTGGCACGCGACAAGCCCAACGTCGCCGCTGTCGCAAGTCGCCAGGCTGCCATCCAGTATGATGTGCCGATCGTGGCCGAGTGCATCGAGGATAACCAGAATAACGTAACACGGTTTGCTGTCATCGGAGAAGCCGTGGCAGATCAAACCGGTTCGGATCGCACCGCTGTGCTGCTCCAGATTCCCCACAAACCAGGATCGCTCTCCGAGGCACTTGAACCCTTCCGCCGAAACAAGGTCAACCTCACCTGGATCGAATCGTTCCCGCTCAGGCAACCCGCTGTCGGATACCTCTTCTTTCTTGACTTTGAAGGTCACGTGTCCGAACCGCGGATAAAGAAAACCATCCGCGAACTGGAGGCGCTCCCCCCGGATCGTCTGGAAATTCTCGGATCATACCCCCGCAGCGAACCCTCTCGGTAATTTTACCAGGCTCCGGGCCTCTCTATTCAACACTCCTTCGTTCAAAGGCACACCCCAACCATGCGTCGGTTTCTGATCGCCGGAAACTGGAAGATGAACACAATTCGCCGCTCCGCCGTCGACCTTGCAGGTGAACTGGCTGCCGTTGCCGCCAGCGAAAACTCCGGCGTCGAAGTGCTCGTCTGCCCCCCATTTCCCTACCTTCTCCCAGTCGCCGAACGAATCTCCGGCAGCGCCGTCCAACTCGGGGCTCAGAACGTCTACTTCGAAGCCCCCGGAGCATTCACGGGTGAAACCGCCTGCGAAATGCTCAAAGACTGCGGTTGCCAGTACGTGCTCATTGGACACAGTGAACGCCGGGCCCTGCTTGGCGAAACCGACGCTGTGCTCAACCGCAAACTCAACGCCACCATCGCTGGCGGAATCACCCCAGTCCTCTGCGTCGGTGAACTGCTCGCCGAACGCCAGTCCGGACTCACCGAAGAAGTCCTCGACCGACAAATGGAAGGCGCTTTTGAGGGGATTTCTGAAGAGAAGGTTGCTGGTATTGTGATTGCCTACGAACCCGTGTGGGCCATCGGCACAGGCGTTACCGCTTCCCCGGAACAAGCCGAATCCGCTCACGAACACCTTCGCAAATGGCTCGCGCGACGATATAATCCGGCTTTTTCAGAGAAAACTCGGATCCTCTACGGAGGCAGCGTCAAGCCCGATAACGCCGAAACGCTGTTGGGGCAACCCAACGTCGATGGCGCCCTGGTCGGTGGCGCAAGCCTCAAATCCGCCACTTTCGTCCCCATCATTCGTGCCGCAGAAAAACTCGCAGGCTGACTCCCAACCTGCCGATCCTGCCTCTCCACAATCACTGCACGCAGAAGACGGATAAACTCCGTCTTTTCGCGTTTCCTCAGATACGAAAGCCGTCCCTTCCATGTCCTTCCTGATCTTCCTCCTCACCACTCTCCTCGCACTCATCAGCCTGATCCTCATCCTGCTGGTGCTCATTCAGCGCGGCCGCGGCGGCGGACTGGCCGGTGCATTTGGCGGGATGGGCGGCCAAAGCGCCTTCGGTACCCGCGCCGGTGACTTCTTTACAAAAATCACCATCGTGCTCGCTGTCTTCTGGATCCTCATCTCCGGCGGTCTTGGCATGATCATCCGCTCCCAAAATTCCACCACCCGACTCCAGGCCGGCGCCAACGCCGACAAATCCGAAGAAGACGCGAAGAAAACAGAAGAGCCCAAAACTGACACACCGAAAGCGGATACCCCAAAAACCGAAACACCAAAAACCGAAAACCCGGCTACTGAGCCTCCTAAAACCGATCCCGCCCCCGCAGAGGCTCCCCCTGGCGACGCCCCCAAAGAAGAAGCGCCAAAGTCCGAACCGCCAAAAGCTGAAGCTCCCAAAGAAGAAGCTCCAAAAGCTGAAGCTCCCACAGAAGAAGCGCCAAAGTCCGAAGCCCCCAAACAGGAAGCCCCCAAAGCCGACGCTCCTCCAGCCGAACCCGCCCAGCCCCCGGCTGGCGACGCCCCCAAATCCTGAACGCCCTGACCTCGGCTTCAACTGGTCCATCGTCAACCGCAACAGTCTTCAATTTCAGTCTCACCCAACAGGAACCATGCTCTGTGCTGCTCAGCATGACAGGTTTCGGGCATTCCAGTCTGCAGACATCCCTCGCACACGTCAGCGCAGAACTCAAGTCCGTCAATAACCGCTATCTGAAACTTTCCCTTCGTCTCCCTGATTCGCTCGCCCGCTTCGAAGCTGACATCGAACGTGCCATTCGTTCTCGCATCGCCCGTGGTGCGGTTCAGGGCACGATCAGGGTTCGCTTTCTTTCCGGGCAAACCGACCACCAACTCGACCTGCAGGTGCTCCACAGCTACCAGCAACAACTCGGCTCAGTGATTTCCGCCGCCGAAATCCCCCTGGCTGCACTGCTGGCACTCCCTGGAGTTGTTATCGAAAGTGAAGTCGATGACGCTCAACTGAGTGCCCTCTGGCCGGATCTCGAACGCTGTCTCTGCGATACGCTCGATCATTTCGACGATTTCCGTCGTCGCGAGGGTGAGTCGATGCGGCAGGATCTGTCACTTCAGTGCGACGTCATCCAGCAGCACCTTGTCACCGTTACCGAACTGTCCCCCACCGTCGTCATTGAATACCGCGATAAGCTCCTTGAACGCGTCCGTCGCCTGATGGCCGACCTCAATGTCACGCTCAACGAAACAGACATCATCCGTGAGATGGCGATTTTCGCTGATCGCTGCGACATCAACGAAGAAATCACACGGCTCAAAAGCCACATCGAACAGTTCCGCAGAATGCTGGCTGCAGACAGCTCCCAGGGCCGAAAACTTGAATTCATCAGTCAGGAAATGTTCCGGGAGATCAACACCATCGGATCGAAGGCCAACAGCACCACCATCGGTCACTGTGTGGTCGAAATGAAAGCGGCCATCGAACGTATCCGCGAAGTGCTCCAAAACGTCGAATAAACCCATCGCCTGTTTTTTAGTGTTCCCAGCGCATGTCCGGCACAGTTCCCCGCATCGTTGTTCTTTCCGGTCCCAGCGGCAGCGGTAAAACCACGCTTGTCCGACTGCTCATCGACCGCGCGCCCGTCCGACTTGTCAAATCCGTCTCCGCCACCACTCGCCCACCCCGCCCCGGCGAAGTTCACGGTGACGACTACTGGTTCCTCTCCCCTTCCGAATTTCGCTCCAGACTCGAACACGGCGACTTTATCGAACACGCCGAAGTCTTCTCCTCCGGTTATCTCTACGGCACACTCCGCTCCGAACTCGACCGCGCCCACTCCCAGAATGGCTGGGCATTCCTGGAAATTGACGTCGAAGGAGCCCGGAAGGTCGTGCAGCAATACCCGCAGGCTGTTACCATCTTTCTCCGTACTCCGTCCCCCGCAGAATTCGAACGACGCCTGCGGGCTCGCGGAACAGAATCCGAAGACGTCATCCAGCGGCGTCTGGCTGTCGCCGAACGCGAACTCCGCCAGGCTCCGCAATACCGTTACATCGTCATCAACGATCAGCTGGAATCCGCAGTCACCGAAATCTGTGACATCCTCAAGGCCGAAGAGAGGGCTCAAAATGCTTGACGACTTTCGCGAAGACGACATTGTCCGCAAGGTAGGCGGTCGCTTCCGCCTGTCTTCCCTGATCCAGAAACGCATGGTGCAGCTCAACCGCGGCGCCCCGCAGCTCGTCGATATCCAAACCAAGAACCTCATGGAAATCGTCGTCGCGGAAATCATGCAGGACAAGATCTTCCTCGACGCCACAGAAAACGTACGCACCGCGAAAGACGAATCGTCGCTCGTCGATAAATACCACCGCGAACAGGGCCCGTCACTCGACGACCTCTAATCCCTCCTGCAACCATTCCGATCCATGGCAGATCCGCTCGCAGACTGCGAAGTACTCCTGGGCGTCTGCGGAGGTGTCGCGGCTTACAAGTCCGCAGACCTCTGCAGTCGCCTCGTGCAGCGCAACGCTCGCGTCTCCGTTATCCTCACAGACTCCGCATCCCAGTTCATCGGCCGCAGCACCTTCGAAGCACTCACCGGCCGACCTGTTCACGATGATCAGTTCACCCCCCGCGAACACTGGCAGGGAGAACACATCGGGCTTGCTCGCCGTGCTCGCCTTGCCATCGTCGCCCCGGCAACCGCCCGCACAATCGCCCGAATCGCACTCGGACTCTCCGACGATCTCCTCAGCACCACACTCCTCGTCTGTCGCTGCCCCATCCTCGTCGCGCCTGCCATGAACGCTGATATGTGGGATGCCCCAGCCGTGCAACGCAACATCGCACAGCTGCGTGCAGACGGTGTGCACCTCGTCGGTCCCGGCCAAGGCTGGCTCAGCTGCGGTCAAATCGGTGCCGGTCGAATGGCCGAACCCCTCGAAATCCTCGATGCCATCCCGCGACTGCTCACTGCCACAGGCTCCACCGGAACCCCCTGATGCGGATCCTCATCACCGCCGGCCCCACTCGCGAATACGTGGATGACGTCCGCTTTCTGTCCAACGCCAGCAGCGGCCGCATGGGCTATGCACTTGCCGCCGCCGCTATTGCCGCCGGACATCAGGTGGAGCTTGTCACCGGCCCTGTTGAATTGTCGCCGCCAACCGGTTGCCAGCTCCATCGCATCGAAACCACCGACCAGCTCCGCGAAACCTGCCTGCGACTCTTTCCCGGCTGCGATGGAATCATCGCCACAGCAGCAGTCTGTGACTACAGGCCCCGCCAGCGAACCTTCGGCAAGATCACCAAAACCGGTCAGCCAATCGTCCTCGAACTCGTCGAAACTTCCGACGTTCTTGCCGAACTCGGAGCTGCTCGGGGACATCGCTGGGTTGTCGGCTTTGCCCTCGAATCTCAGGATCCCCGCAACAACGCCATGCGGAAACTCCGCATGAAAAACTGCAGCTGCATCGTCCTCAACGATACCTCAGCCATCGGCTCCGCTGTCAACCATGTGGAAGTGCTCTCACCCGAGGCCACAACCATCGCTGAATTTCGTGGTACCAAGGAAGATGTGGCCCAAAAGCTGCTGCACTTGATCGACACACAAATCGCCACGGCCGCTCCGGCCCCTTTCCATGGCTAACCCAGCGAACTGCGATTTTCCATCACTCGATGCTGGCCCCGCTCATCCAGCCTCGCAATCGCCGAACCGCTGAACTTCCAGAACAGTCCCGGATGAATCAGGAATTCGCAAAACGTTGAAGTCACCAGTCCGCCCAGAATAACGGTGGCGACAGGGTAAAGAATTTCGCGGCCGGGTGCCTGACCACCAAGGACAAGCGGGATCAGGCCGATGCCTGCGGTCAAAGCCGTCATCAGCACCGGCGCCAGTCGCTCAAGGCTGCCACGCAGGATCATCGCCGGCGTGAACTGTTCGCCTTCATGTTCCAGCAGATGCACGTAGTGGGTGACCAGCAGAATTCCGTTGCGAACAGCAATTCCCCCGAGCGAGATAAAGCCGACCAGGCTGGCCACGGTCAGGTCCTGACGAGTGATGAGCAGCGCTGCCACACCGCCAATGAAGGCCGTTGGCAGAGCATTCAGGATCTGCAGGACAATTCGCACCGAAGGAAACAGCAGCAGCAGCACCACGAACATTCCCGCCACCGAAACTCCGGCCAGCATCATTATCATCGCCGATGCTCGTTCCTGACTTTCAAACTGGCCGCCGTATTCCACGAAATAACCCTCCGGCAGTGACACCCGGGCACGCAGTCGCTGCTGAATCTCAGCCACTGCACTGCTCAGGTCCCGATTGCGAGTATTGCAGCGGATCACAATTCGCCGCCTCGCGTTTTCGCGATTCACCGCATTCGGCCCCAGTCCCTCTTCGATGTCCGCTATCTCACGCAGCTCCACCTGCCCCCGCCCCCCGGGAAGATCAATCCGCAGTCGGCCAAGATTCGCGTAGTCCGTGCGGGACGCTTCTTCAAGCCGGATCAGCAGATCAAATCGACGCTGCCCTTCGAGTATCTCGGAGACCACTTCTCCCTGCAGCGCCGTCTGCAGAATCCGCGCAGTCTGGGCGCGTGTCAGCCCATGAAACGCCAGATCGTCACCACGCAGCCGAATCTGCAGCTCAGGCGTTTGTCGCATCGCCTCTACAACCGGTGGCGTCAGTCCCGGAATGTCCTGAATGGCGGCCCGCGACTGTTCTGCCAGTCGCTGCAGCATGTCCAGATCATCGCCGTAAATCCGGATGGCAATCTGAGCGTACACACCGGAGACCATGTGGCTGATCATGTGAGCCAGCGGCTGCTCGACCTCAATATCCACTCCAGGTACTTCTTCCCGTAATTGTTCCAGCAGGCTGGCCAGCGTATCCTCGCGGCTTCGCCGGGACACTGGGTTCATGCTCAGCACATATTCGCTGCTGCTCACGGGCATCGCGTGTTCGTCCAGCTGAGCACGGCCGGTGCGACGAACAAAATGCAGAATCTCGCCATCCGGTCGTTCAGCGGTCTGCTGCAGACTTCGCAGTCTGGCATCAATCGCCGCGGCCGCACGGTTGGAGGCTTCAAGTGATGAGCCCGGCGGCAAACTCACATTGATCTGCACGCTGCCTTCGTCAAACTGCGGTAAAAAATTGCGGCCCATCCGGGAAAATTGCCAGCTGGCAAGGGCCACACAAATCCACGTAGCCACCAGCAAAAGCCGCGGATACGCCAGACTGCAGCGGATCAGCGGCGCAGCAACACGCTTCAGCATTCGCAGCACGCGTCCATCGGCTTCTCCATGAGCTCCTTCAGACTGCGGCAGCAGGTAATAGGACATTACCGGGGTCACAGTGAGCGATACCAGCAGCGATGCAAGAATCGAAACAATGTAGGCGGCTCCGAGTGGAGCAAACAACCGGCCCTCCACCCCCGACAATGCAAACAGCGGCAGAAACACCAGAATCACAACGATCGTGCCAAACACAATCGCACTGCGAATCTCGAGACTCGCCTCGTACACCACCAGCAGCGCAGCACGAGGTTCCGCCAGCCGATTGTTCTCCCGCAAACGCCGAAAGATGTTCTCCACGTCCACAATCGCATCATCAACCAGTTCTCCCATCGCCACCGCAAGCCCACCCAGCGTCATCACGTTGATCGACAACGGTGTGCCCGTGAGCCAGCCGATCAGGCGAAAGCTGAGCGTGGTCATCACGAGGGAAAGAGGAATGGCGGTCAGCGTGATGAACGTCGTGCGAAAGTTCAGCAGGAACACAAACAGCACAATCACCACCAGCACCGCTCCGATTACCAGAGCCTCGGCCACATTGAAGATCCCGCGATCAATAAACCCCTTGAGCCGGAACAGTTCGGAATTGATGATTTGATCCGGCGGAAGTGTTGCTTCGACTTCTGCGAGTGCCGCCGTCACAGCATCGGTCAGTCGCCGTGTGTCCGTATGGGGCTGACGAACAATCGTAAACACCACTCCCGGCTGCCCATTCACCGCACCGTCACCTCGGCGAAACTGACTTCCCAGCGTCACTCGGGCTACCTGTTTCAGCAGCACTGCGCGAGCCTCATGCACGTGCACAGGAATGTTTTCCAGCTCCTTCAGAATCGAGGAGGCATCCGGGCCAGGCCGACCAAGGATCCGAATCGGACGCTCAATCTCCCCCGAAACCGCAAAACCACCGCTCGCATTCAGGTTGCTCTCCCGCAACGCCTGTTCAACTTCCTGCAGAGTGACGTCGTATTCGAGCAGTGCAGCCGGATCCACCAGCACCTGATACTGCGTCTGTTCACCGCCCTGCATAAACACTTCCGCAACACCCGCGGTCTTTCGCAGGCGAGGCTGAATCACCCAGTCAGCAGTCGTCCTCAACGCCTGCTGCTGCTGCTCCGGAGTCCCAAAATCGACGGTATACTCGCGGCCGCGCAGCTGCAGCCGAGCCCGCGCAACGAACTCAGGTGATGGTCGGCCAGTGACCGCGGCGTCGGAATCCGTCTGCCACGTCACATTTTCCGCAGGCTGCTCTTCCCAGCTATTCAGACTGCGGCGGTCACCAGGTTTCCAAACCACCAGTTCCGGCCGCGAATCCACTCGTACGATCCGCTCGGCCATCAGCTGAGTCCCAGGGATCACAGCCAGCTGCCCGCCATGCGGTCCGGCCTGACGATAGATTCCGGCAATCACAAACTGCCCCATAATTGATGCCGGTGGAGTCATCTGTGGATTGACACCCTCGGGCAGCAGATCCCGCACAACAGACAGCCGTTCCTGAACCGTCTGTCGCGCTGATCGAATGTCCGTATTCCAGTCGAACTCGACGTAGATCACGTTCAGCCCGGACGTTGTCTGGCTGCGAACCGCCTGCACTCCCGCCGCTCCCAGCACCGCAGTCTCGATGGGCTGAGTCACCAGTGTCTCCACTTCAGCAGCCGCCAGACCCGGACACTCCGTAATCAGAATCACGCGAGGACGATCCAGATCCGGAAACACGTCAATCGGCAGCTGCGTGGCCAGCCACGATCCATACACCAGCAGAACCACACTGACAGTGATTACCATCAGGCGGTACTGCAGCGAAAAACGAATAACAGCATTCAGCATGAAGCCACCCCTCAGTGATCGCCGTGAATGCTGCCATCCGCGTGCACATGAAAGCCAGGCTCTTCGCCGGCAGCCGTCTGGGCCCGCAGCACCCGATTGAGCGCCGCGGCGGAATTCTGCGCGATCAGCATGCCGGGCCCAATGTCGCTGTCTTTTGCCAGCACCACAAAACGACGGTCCTCATGCAGTACCTGCACCCGCCGCCGATCAAACAGCTCGCCACTCTGCCGAAACACATAAGCCTCAGCCCCCTCCCGAATGACGGCCGCCGTTGGCAGCACAAATATATCCCGATACTCCTCCACCGGTACGTGCAGACGCGTCCGCTGCCCCGGACGAAAACGCCACGCCACAAACTCCTCACCGGCCCGGCTGTAGCGATGCGACTGATTCTGCAGCGGAATAAAAAAGTCAAACGTGCGGCTCTGCGGGTCAATCGAATTGGCCAGATGACGGATGGCAAATGACTGCAGCGGAGCACCATCGCGCCAGTGACTCAGGTCGTCCTCGGCAAACTCCACATCGATCGCACGCCCTTCCTGAGCAGCCTGCTCCAGAAATGGTGCCTCCTGCTTGAATGCTCGACCCACAACAAACAGCGCTTCGTGATTTGACAGCTTTGCAAGGAGCTGCCCAGCCTGCACCTGCTGGCCCAGTTCCACCGAAAGCTCCTGCACTTCCCACGACACCACTCCGGCTGAAGGAGCCGTCACTTCGATCGTTGAGACGAAGGATCCCTCCGCCGCCCGATCAATCTGCTCCGGTGTCAGCCCGCGAGTCAGCAGATCCTGGCGACAGGCCGCGATCAGCGCCTGCTGGCGACGCAACTGATTCTTCAGGTCAATCACTCGCACTTCCGCAATCGCTCCGTCCTTCGCAATCGCAGACAACCGATCCACCTGCTCCTGAACCAGCTCAGTTTCTCGCGAGGCCCGAAAGAGCTCCGCCTGAGTATTCTGCAGGTACTCACTGAACAGCTGCAACGTGAACAGCGGCTGCCCAGGCTGCACGGCATCTCCCGGAAAACGATGAATCGCCGATACCACTCCCACCGCCGATGATGTCACGCCACGGTCCGAAATTCCCGGACGATCCCGAATCTCGCCAGGTATCTGAATCGTCCGCCAGTAGTTCTGAAGCGTGGCAGGCTGCGAAACCAACCGGAGATTTCGCTGCGCCTGAGGGCTTAGCCTGAGCACTTCAAGAGCCGCCGCGGCCGCCGCACTGCGACTGCGGGAGCTGGAGCGTTTTGTTTTTGCTGCCGACCTCGCAGTATCGGAGCTCGCCGCAGTTCCCGCCGTGCCCCCCCGGAGCCATGCCTGCCAGCGGGCCTGAAAATACCACAGCGGTCCAGCGATCGCTGCGAGTAGCAGTGCCGCTGTCAGCCATCGACCAAACCGGCCACCATTGAATAGCATGTTCGCCGTTCCTGTTTACGTTCTGAGTTCACACGACTTGCCGAGACTGAACTAGCTCAGGCAGGAACCCTAAATACGCAAACAAAGCCGAAGGTTGCCGTGCCAGGACGAGCCGCGGTCGGCTGCCGGACAAGCATCTGCACACTCGACAGAATGCAGAACCCACACAACGTCTCGCGGCACTGACTCGGCCACCGAAAAATCATCAACATCGCGGCGGACGTCCACTGTCAGATCCGGAAGCCATGCTGCATCCGCGTCGTGGCGGTGTGAGGATTTCAGGCAGTTACAGGGGGTGGATTCTGCGCCCGTACCCCTATCCCGATGCCCACGCCCATGGGAATGTCCATGCCGGTGACCGTGCTGATGAGCGTGGTGTGCACCCGCGGTTGTCCCGTCCACATGCACATGCCGTATTCCGCTTCCACCAGCATCCGCTGCGCAGATCAGCTCCGGATGCAGGGGCGAAGGTATCGCAGACTGCAGAAGCGAAAGCAGCAACAGGTAGCAAAGGAAACGCCGCATGGAAAACCTTCGAGGGATTTTCCTGAGGTTAGATGCTGTCGGATATGAAGTCAACGGGAATCGGTCCAGTCACAGACGAAAACGACAACTCACCATTTGCCGGTTTCGAGCGAGAAACCGTGTTCAATTGTGTTTTCATCAATGCCACGCTAAAATTCCCACTTACAGGGGCCCATGGCTCAGTTGGTTAGAGCGTTCGGTTCACATCCGAAAGGTCACAGGTTCAAGTCCTGTTGGGCCCACTCCCTGTTCCCGACAAAGTGTAAAATCATTCACGTCTCGGTGTTCGGGGCAGATCCGCCTGCTGGTGTCCCGCATGACTGGACAACTCATGCCCCTGGACAATCCATCCGAATGCATCTTCATCAGTCATGTGGCTGACGACGTAAGCTACGCTCTCAGGCTGCGTGAACTTCTCAATTTGCCACGGGAAATGATCGCCACCAGCAGCGATGGTGGCTCCGGCAAAGATGCAGACGACATCCAACTGCAGTTCCTCCAGGAATGCGGCATCATCATCGTCCTCGTTGGTCCCCGAACTCAACTGAGTCGCTGGGTCGACAAAGAGATTGACATCGCCATCACCGACCGCTCAAAACCCGCTGCTCTGCTGGGGATTGTTCTTCCGCACCACAAAGACTTTGCCAAACCGTACTATGAATCCGAAAATGTCCCTCGGCGCCTCCATGACCGCGTCCACCATGACTACGCATTGATGAAAAAATGGACGGAAGATACTGAAAAAATCCGCGCCTGGCTGAAAGAGGTTTCAAAACGCTCACAGCATTTGCGGTCAACCGTCAGCAGTCGTGCTATGCTGGATTTGCAGAAACAAAACTGGGATGACAACTCAGACACCCCGCGATCGTTTCTGCAGTCCTCTTCGGAGACGCCCTGATGGCAAAGTCCTTGCTTGATGTCGTCGTTGTGTATCACCCCAAAGACGGTGCTGCGGACGGTGAAGCAAGGGTTTTCGTCGATATCCTTATCGAAACCTTCAGGTACCAAAGACCCACCAGCGGTCTCAGGCAAGGGCCTGAAGCGAGTGATCCCTGGGAACGTGTTGAAATCCAGAACTGCACAAGTCCGGAAGACATTCAGTCCGCGTTAAACCGTCCGGATAAGCCAACCGTCTACATTATTCTGCTCTCAGAAACATTCCGCGCTGACACAAAACTGCTGCAGGCCACCGAGAACATTGCCGGCACACTGCCGCGAAAGGACGACGGCAGTCGCAGCGCACTCATGTATGCATTTTCAAATTCCGCCAGACAAAATCTGCCAGCAAAACTCAACAGTCGCCAGATACGGGAAATCTCGGATCTTGGCGAAGAACCTCGCCTGCGACCGTTCAACCTCGCACTCCTCGCCATGCACCGCGCCCGCCATGTGCTCGGCGGAATCCGCGAAGAACTCAAACTCTTCCTCAGCCATGCCAAGGCCGATGGTGTCTTCTTCGCTCGTGCTATTAAAGATTCCCTGCAGCGTTTGCCGGAAGTTGACTGCTTCTACGATGCCGACGACCTCACCTCCGGCTCCAACTGGTCCGCACAGCTCGAATCCGCCGCTCGTCACAGCATCCTCATCGCGCTCCGAACCCCTGCCTACGAACAGCGACTGGCCTGTCGTGAAGAATTTGAAACAGCGTTGCTGCACGGAGTTCCCATCGTGGTGGTCGATGCCATGTCCACTGCTATGCACTCCAGCCCCACACATCTGCCCTTCTCAGCAATGCCCACCGTCCGAATTGCCGATGGAAATACGCACCGAGTCGTCTCGGCCGCTCTCCGCGAACACCTGCGTCTGCTCCTGATGGAATCCATCGCTCGCGAAAAAGCTCTGGATCTCAGCACCAGTCAGATTCGGGTCTGGCCCAGATTTCCCTGTATCGCAAACCTCATGAACGCACCCCGGGAACAGCAATTCTGGCTGATTCCCCAGTCACAGGTCTTCGACCAGGAACTGCAGGCATCACGCGAACTGCTCTCCTCACTCAATTCTTCGCTGAAACTTGAAGTCCTTGAAACGTTTCGGCCGTGAACACTCCCATGCCAGACCAGCGATCTCGATACTTCGGAAAATTCTCCGGACTCAGCTTCGGAATCTCAATTTCCGCTTCTGATGCAGAACTCGGTGACGTCGCATTCCCGAATGATGACGTCAATCGCCTCACACTTCAGGAAGCCACGTACGTCCTGCGCGAAGGTGGCCGGCTCGTCCTTGGACACCAGTGGCGCAACGAAGGCGTGATGCACCACCTGGCCGTCAAGGCCCATGACCTGCGAACCTGGCAGTCATCCGCGTCATCCGAACCCGAACAGCCCCCAATCCTGAACGTGATCGCATGGCCCGATCAGCCACCCCCAGCTCATGATCCCACCGTCAAAAAGCTCATGCAGAATCGCGTCATGAACGTGGAACAGATGCTGCCCCCGGATATCGATGTCTCTGCCATCCAACACGGCTCCAGCGAGGCTCTGTTCGGCCGCATCCGAGCACTCACGGAGATGCGCCAGCGAATCACGGAACTGTCCGATGTCCGACTCTGCATCGGCGGAGCAAAAGTAAAACCTCAACAGCGACTCCCCGGAATTCTCGAAGAGGCACTGCTCACCATCAACGCCGGCAAACCACTGTATATCACCAGTGCTCTCGGTGGCATTTCCAGACTCATCGCCGACGCGCTGCTGCAGCGGCACATCCCCGAACAGCTCCGCGCAAACTTCTACACCCCGGACGAGTCGCGAGACATCATGCTGAAAATGTCCGCGAAGCACCCGTTCCCCGCTGCTTTTGGACCAGCTATCCCCGGACCTGCCGGCGAATTCCACCGCGATCCGCTTGAAGACCTTCAGAATCGCAGCATCGATAAGCTCGCCGAAATCGCTCGGCTCAGCACCGATGACTACATCGTGATGCTCACCACCGCAAACCTCGATCGAGCACTCACGTTCGTCACCCACGGTGCAGCTCAGATCGCCCGTGAACGCCAGTCCCCGGATCACCTCCCAGCTCCCTGATCCGACCCCCGAAGTCGCGTTTCGCTCCCGCGAAACCGCCACTCCCCCCCCTCAAAGTCGCCCGACCACTGCTCGCAGGGTTTCACCATCCCAGTGCGACCGCTCAGTACACAGCCGCATGGCGGCAGCCTGCGGGCAAACGGCCCTGCAAACGCCCCGCCAACGCACTCACAAGCGCCCGCACCTTCGCTGCAAAACACCGCCGGGAGCTGCCGTCCAACCGCTCAGTGCACTGCCGCATGGCGGCAGCCCATTGCCCTTGACTTTCTGGCACGAGGGGTTGCCGGGAGGGCGAAGCTGGGATGACGAAACGGTGTGAATTCGGGCGAATTGGGATGTTTACAGTTCCGCTTGCCAGTTGACAGTTCTCACCGCGATCCCTTGTGCAGGGACTGTTGGTCTCTCGCAAAGGCGCAAAGACGCAAAGGAAGGACAGAAGGTTCAAATTTCCAACATTTCCAGCTTTGCGCCTTGGCGCCTTTGCGTGAG
>Ga0172373_10006157_pt1 | contig 16070 bp, 13 predicted proteins | sample Lak10m_2_FD_114546 | JGI IMG/M metagenome (GOLD analysis project Ga0172373, IMG submission 114546) | Freshwater microbial communities from Kabuno Bay, South-Kivu, Congo - kab_092012_10m | ecosystem: Environmental > Aquatic > Freshwater > Lake | place: Democratic Republic of the Congo...
CGGCTGCGGGCACGGGCTGAAACCGCTCCAGACGCTGTGGGACCGGTTTTGCACGCCCTACCGCCGCCGCCTCGCGGCATGGAGTGAAATCCTGAAACCGGCCGTTTTTTGACGGGCTGCTAAGGCAGAGAGTGCGCGCAGCACACTGAGCGCGACAGCGGCGACAACGCCGCGTCGCCCTGGACTTGTCCGAGTGTGACTTTCAAAGGGATTCGAGCGGAAGCCGTGACTGGCCCGCGAGGATGCTTGAAGGCACGGCTATGCTGCAAAGGGAAGGCCGGTGAAGGGGAAATGCGGTGAGGACTGGCCTGACTCGGCAAGGGGTAGTTCACGGCTTCACTGCCATGCCTTCGCCCTTCGCCGCCTGCCGCTGGCGTTCGTCGAAGCTGAAGAAGGTGTCGGCCTTCAAGAGCACTGCCGCCGCGACATGGAGCAAGTCGAGACTGCGCGTGCCCACGGTCGGGGAATAGCGGTCGCTCAGTTCCCGCGCCTTGGCGTGCAAGTCGGCGGCGGAAACGGTCGTGGGCACAAGGAAGCCGCTGGCAAGGTCGGCTTCCACGTCCTGCCAGAGCGCGTCGCGCTCCGCCGGGGTGATGCGCTGCCACTTCACGGCGAGGTTGAAGGCGTTCCGCATTTCCAGCATTCCCAGCGGTATCACCGGGAGGGGCTGGCGGTTCGGCCCCAAGGCCGCGTCCGCCGCCTGCGACGTGGTTTCGGCCAGGTAGAGGGAAACCAGAAAGCCGGTGTCGGCGTAGGCTACCATCGGTAGCTCTCCCGTTCCTCCGCCACGATGTTCCCCGGCAACACGCGGTCGCCGAAGACGCGCCTGCGCCGGGCGGCGAAATCGGGGAGCTTGAACTTCTTCGGCTTGGCAGGGGGAAGCGGGGGCGAGAGGAGGGCAATCACCTTGCCCTTCTTCACGATTTCAACCTGCTGGCCGTCGGCAATCCAGTCGAGGACGCTGCCGAAGTCGTGGCGGAGCTGGCGGACGTTGGCGGTTTTCATGTGCAACACGGTTGTTACACACGCACCGTAAGCGGCCTGTCCCGGCGCGTCAACGGGGTTTCCGTGCGCTTTCCGCGTGCTTCAAGCTGCGGCAGCGGTAGGCATGGTCACGACATTCGCCGCTTCGCCTTCCGGCTTCACGGCAAACCACTTCTCCGCGTCGGCTGGCTTCACCAGCTCGCGGTAGTGGCGATGGACAACGGCGGCGGAGTTGCCGAGTTCGCCCGCCACGCTCCCGGCGTCGCCGATCTCGGCGAAGCGGTAAGAGGCGTAGGAGTGGCGGAGTCCATTCTTTTTCCACTTCACGGGCGGCTTGGCCGGCGTGCTGGTAGTCGGGTCCACCGGAACTGCGGTCGCGGCGGCGGTGGCTTGCTGCGCGATGTAAAAGGCTTCGTGCGTGCCTTGCCACACCGCGCCCGTCTGCGCGGCGTAGGGGGCCAGCCAAGCGGCGAGAGTGTCGGAAACTGGGACGATGCGGCGACTGGCGGTCTTGGCCTTGTCCGCCCCGATCACGATATGCTGCTCCGTAAGGCGAATGTCTGACCATTCCAGCCGCTCAATCTCCGCGCTACGCAGGCCGGCGAATGCGCCCAAGGCGAGACAGGGCAGGAAGTCCGACGTGGCGGCGGCGAGCAGTCGGCGAATCTCGGCAGGGGTGAAGATTTTCACGTCGCCACTGCCCACAGTAAGGGATTCCGACCCGGCCACGGGATTGTCGGCGGCGTAACCACGCGCCACGGCGAATTCAAAGAACAGGTGGGCCACCGTGCGGAAGTTTTTGTAGGACTGCCGGGACAGGTTGAGGCTGTCGAGCCACGCTTGCACTTCGGCGGTCGTCACGTCGCAGCAATTCTTGCGGAAGGCGGCGGCGAAGCGGCCGAGTCGCACGCGGAGGTCTTGCCGGTAACGGGTGGACACCTTCCGGGCCTCCTTTACGCCGAGCAGTTCCGTGACGACATCGGAGACGGGCTTGGGCGTGACGCGCTTGTGCCGGGCCGCGTAGAATTCGACTGCGGCGAGCAGGGTGGAGAGGTCGTGGACGGTTTCAAGGCACTTGGCGAGGGCGTCGGCAGCAGAGGTCAGCGTGACGCCGTGCGGCTTCAAGCTCAGGACGGCGGCGGCATACTCGGCAGCCTGGCCGTTCGTCATGCTCGCGGCGACAACCTGCCGCTCGCTCAACTGGCGGGCGAGGCGTTGCGCGGCGGCGAGGGCGTCGGCCTCCGTGGCGTAGGAGTCAAACCGGCGCTTCCCAAGGGAGTAGTTCGACACCATGTAGCCGAAGCTGCCGGAAGGAATCTCGCGCCGGTAAACGGTGACGGACTCGCGGCCAAAGGTGACTCTCTTGGGCCATTCTGCCCTGCGTGTGCGGGTGGTTTTCATGCGCGACAGTGTTGCATAAGTGTTACACTTTTGGCAACACTAAATCGCCGCAATCCTCGGAAATGGTCAAAAACCCCTTATTTTACGTGGAGCCAGTGGTCGGGATTGAACCGACGACCGACGGTTTACAAAACCGTTGCTCTGCCACTGAGCTACACTGGCCACCGCCGCGCCTGAAATACACGCGCGGGGGTGTCCTTGAAAATGCTTTTCTCCACGCCGTAACCTTGCTCTACCGCTTCACGTCCTTCGCTGCGGTGCCGTGGCAGGGCGATGAATACAGCCGCCCGGCAGGGCGTTAAAATTATAACCGCCTGCCAAGATCAGCGGTGCCGCAGCAAAACAACAGACCTTATGGACCCAAAGCAACATCAGCCGCAACTCGCAGACCTCTTCGCCACCCGCCGCCAGTTCCTGAACCGGTTCGGCATGGGCATGGGGGCCTTGAGCCTCGCGTGGCTCCTTGGCCCCGAGGGCAGGGCCGGTGCCAGCACCGCGCTGAATCCGCTCGCGCCCAAGCAGCCGCACTTCACCGGCCGCGCCAAGCGCGTCATCCACATCTTCGCCCAGGGCGGCCCGTCGCACATTGACACATGGGATCCGAAGCCCGCGCTCGCCAAGCACGGCGAGTCGAAAGTGGACGCCATTGGCGGCGTGCCGCTGCCGACGCAGTTCAAGTTTGAGAAGCGTGGCAAATCCGGGGTCGAGGTCAGCGAGATCTGGCCGCACCTCGGCGAGATGATTGACGAGATTTGCGTCATCCGCTCCATGACCACGGACATCCCGGCGCACGAGTTCGCCACGTTGATGATGAACACCGGTTCAGGCCGGCTCGTGAAGCCCTCGATGGGTTCGTGGGTCACTTACGGCTTGGGCACGGAGAACCAGAACCTCCCCGGCTTCATCGCCCTCGGCGGCGGTCTCGGCGGCGCGTCCAACTGGCGTTCGGCGTTCCTGCCCGGCGCGTATCAGGGCACGCTGGTCAACAATCCTTCCGCCTCGGTCGAGAAGATCATCGAGAACATCAAGAGCCAGCACCTCAGCCTCGCCCGCCAGCGCGAGCAGCTCGACCTTGTGAAGTCCTTCAACGAGCTGCATCAGGAGAAGCTCGGCCAGGAGGCGCTGCTTGAGTCGCGCATCCAGTCCTTCGAGCTGGCCTATCAGATGCAGACCGAGGCCACCGACGCCTTCGACATCTCGCGCGAGCCGCAGAGCGTGCGCGACCTCTACGGCGACACGCCGCAGGGCCGGCAGCTCCTCGTCGCCCGCCGCCTCGTCGAGAAGGGCGTGCGCTTCGTCCAGACCTGGCACAATGGCTGGGACCATCACACGGCGGTCGGCACGAACCTCCGCCGCAAGGCCGGCGAGTCCGACCAGGCCATGGGCGCGCTGCTCAAGGATCTCAAGCAGCGTGGCATGCTCGAAGACACGCTCGTCGTCTGGGGCGGCGAGTTCGGGCGCACTCCGCGCCATGACCGCGGCCAGCGCGGCGAGCCGGGCCGCGACCACCACAACAAGGGCTTCTGCGCCTGGGTGGCGGGCGGCGGCGTCAAGGGCGGCCAGGCCTACGGGGCCACCGACGAGTTCGGCTACAACGCCGTCGAGAACAAGGTCCACAACCACGATCTGCACGCGACGCTGCTGCACGCGCTGGGCTTCGACCACGAGAAGCTGACCTTCCGCTACAACGGCCGTGACTTCCGCCTCACGGATGTTTACGGCAGCGTCGTGAAGGACATTCTCAAAGCCTGAGTCCGCACCGCAGCGATTCGTGGCCACATGGATTAGTTTGCAGACCAAGGGCAGGCTGTGCGCCTGCCCTTGTTTTTGCGTCCGGCGTGCCAACCAATGTCGAAATTTCCCGGTATCTTTTTTGCCGATGTGTCCGTCCAAGCTCGTGAACTTATGAAGCCGTCATTCCTCGCCCTCGGAGCCCTCGCCGCCGCCCTTGCCACCAGTGCCGGGGCCGCGCCCGCGAAGCTCGACCCCGACCAGCTCGCGTTCTTCGAGAAGAAGATCCGCCCCGTGCTCGCCGAGCATTGCTACAGTTGTCACTCCACCAAGGCGGAGAAGCTCAAGGGCGGCCTGTTGGTGGACAACAAGGACGGCCTGCTCAAGGGCGGCTCCAGCGGCCCCGCCATTGTTCCCGGCCGGCCGGAAAAAAGCCTCCTCATCAAGGACATGAAGTCCACCAATCCGGACGACATGATGCCGCCCAAGGGCGACCGCCTCCCGGCCCAGGTCATCGCCGACTTCGAGACCTGGGTCCGCATGGGCGCGCCCGATCCGCGCACCGAGAACGCCGGCGCGGCGGCCGCGCTGAAGGTGGACTGGGACAAGGCCCGCGAGCACTGGGCCTACCAGCCGGTCAAGCCGCCGACAACCCCCAAGGTCAAGGACGCACGCCGGTGGGCGAAGAACGAGCTCGACAAGTTCGTGCTCGCGAAGCTGGAGGCGAAGGGCATCACCCCCTCGCCGCAGGCCGACAAGCGCACGCTGATCCGCCGCGCCACCTTTGACCTCACCGGCCTGCCGCCGACACCGCAGGAGGTGAACGACTTCCTCGCCGACGGATCCGCCAAGGCCTTTGAAAAGGTGGTTGACCGCCTGCTCGCCTCGCCCGCCTACGGCGAGCGCTGGGGCCGGCACTGGCTGGACGTGGCGCGCTATGCCGACACGAGCGGCGACCGGAACAACAACCCCCGCAACAAGACCAGCTACCCCTTCGCGTGGACCTATCGCGACTACGTCATCCAGGCGTTCAACGACGACAAGCCCTACGACCAGTTCATCCGCGAGCAGATCGCGGGCGACCGCGTGGCCTCGGCGGACAACAAGGCCCCGCTGGCGGCGATGGGCTTCCTCACCGTGGGCAAGCGGTTCATGGGCAACGTCAACGAGACCATTGACGACCGCATTGATGTCATCACGCAGGGGCTTATGGGCGTGACCGCCGCGTGCGCGCGCTGCCACGACCACAAGTTCGACCCCGTCTCGCAGAAGGACTATTACTCGCTCCACGGCGTGTTCAGCTCCTCGGTTGAGCCGAGCGAGGAGCCGATGCTGGCGAAGCCCAAGTCCGAGACGGACTATCAGGACTTCCTCAAGAAGTCCGAGGAAATCCAGGCGCGCATGGCGAACTCCAAGAACGTCGTCGAGGAGCGCCTGCTCGATGGCTTCCGCAACTCGGTGGACAAGTATCTGCTCGGCGTGCGCGACGCCCAACTGACCAGCAAGACCACCGTCCAGATCCGCAATGCGCGCGGCCTGGACCTCGATGTGTTCAGCCAGTGGACGGATTACCTGAAGGCGGCGGAGCGCAAGACGGACCCCATCCTCGGCCCCTGGCTGGCGTTCGCCGCGCTGAAGGACGGCGAGTTCACCGCGAAGGCGCCCGCGCTCGCGGCGAAGTATGCCGCCGACAAATCGCTCAACGAACTGGTCGTCCCGCTGTTCGCCAAGCCGCCCGAGAGCATCACCGCGCTGGCCGAGGGCTACGGCAGGCTGTTCCGGGAGACCGAGCGCCTGGCCGACAAGGGCGAGAAGCCCGAGGGGGCGCGCGCCGGATTGCACGCCGTGCTGCACGGGGGGAAGGGCACGCCCATTTACCTCAGCCCCGCCAGCCTCCGCCGCGTGGCGGGCGCGGCCCTGAACAACGCCGAGGCGCAGGAGCGCGCCAAGCTCGACGAGCTGAAGCGCAACCACCCCGGCAGCCCGCCGCGCGCGATGGCGCTCAATGACCTGGAGCGCGTCCGCGACTCCTTCGTCATGATTCGCGGCGAGCCCAACAACCGCGGCCCCGTCGTGAAGCGGCGCTGGCTGGAAATCCTCGGCGGCTCCGACAGCAAGCCCTTCACCACCGGCTCCGGCCGCCTCGACCTCGCCAACGAGGTCGCCAGCAAGGACAACCCGCTCACCGCCCGCGTGTTCGTGAACCGCGTCTGGAACTGGCACTTCGGTGACCCCATCGTCCGCACGCTCGGCGACTTCGGCCTGCGCTCCGACCCGCCCTCGAACCGGGAACTGCTCGACTACGTCGCCTCGCGTTTCATGGCCGACGGCTGGAGTGTGAAGCGGTTGCACAAGCTCATCATGCTCTCCGCCACCTGGCAGCAGACCACGCACGACCACCCGGCGAACTCGAAGCGCGACCCCGGCAACGCGCTGTTCTGGCGGCAGAACCTGCAACGGCTCGACTTCGAGTCCATGCGCGACACGCTGCTGGTCTTGGGCGGCAGGCTCGACCTCGCCAGCCGCGGCGGCCCGTCCGACCCGGACCTCAACGCCTCCGACCGCCGGACGGTGTATGGCTACATTGACCGCGCCCGCATCGCGGATTCGCTGCGCATCTTTGACTTCGCAAACCCGGACATGACCGCGCCGGGCCGGGTGCTGACCACCGTGCCGCTGCAGGCGCTCTACCTGATGAACAACGGCTTCGTGGTCGAGCAGGCCCGCAACGTCGCCGCCCGGCCCGAGCTGCTTTCCGGCGCGAAAGACGAGGAGAAAATCCAGTTCCTCTACCAGCTCTTCTTCCAGCGTCCGCCCTCGGCATCAGAACTGCGGCTCGCGCTCGGCTACATCGCCGACCAGCAGGCCAAGCCCGCCACCGGCGGCGCGGACCTGCGCGCGTGGCACTATGGCTACGGCGAATACGATCCCGACACGAAGAGGCTTGCCCGCTTCGAGCCGTTCCCCGCCTTCCTGCGCGACTCGTGGGTGATTGTGGACCGGGCCGCCTTGCGGAAGGGTGGGGAGCCGAAGAAGGATCCCAAGGGCAAGGCCGCAATGGCGGCCACCGCCGCCTTCACGGTGTCGCTCAACGCCGTGGGCGGCGTGCCCGGCGACCGCCAGCACTCCGTTGTCCGCCGCTGGGTCGCCCCGCGCGACGGCGTCATCAGCATCGCCGGCAAGCTGGAGCACGACGCCAAGACCGGCGACGGTGTGGAGGCGGTCGTGGCACTGGCCACCGGCGGGCAGCTTGGCGCGTGGCGGGTCGCCGGCCAGGACATGGCGACGAGCCTCAAGGACATCAAGATCAAGCGGGGTGACGCGATTGACTTCATCGTGACCAGCCGGGGCACCTCCGGGAGTGACGCCTTCCGTTGGGCACCCGTCATCCACATGCCCGGCGCGAAGCTCGGCGAGGAATACGTCTGGAACGCGCAGCGGGAGTTCAGCGGCCCGGTGAAGCAGAAACTGGAGGCGCAGCCGTTCACGCCGTGGGAACGCCTCACGCAGGCGCTCCTGATGAGCAACGAATTGATCTACCTCAACTGAGCTTGGCCGGAGGCTCCTTCAATCGGCGCGGGCGGCGACGCTCGCGCCATTTTTTTTACCGCCGGACACCGTCGGTGAACTCGAAGGTCGCCGCCATGCAGCGGTGCTGGGAAGCCCGCCCCTCCTCCACCTCGGCATGGATGGGCCGCAGCCCGGTCTTGCTGCAAAAGATGTTGTCCAGCCGCAGCCACGCAGGCAGCGACGTGTCGCCGGGAAACGTGGCCCCGACGCCCTGCCCGCGTTCGTTGAACGCTTCGGTCCAGTTTTCCCGGTAGAACCGGTAGGTCAACCCGTGCGTCGGCACGTTGAAGTCGCCGCAGACGATGAACGGCACCCTGGCCTGGCGGGTGATCTGCACCATCTGCCGGGCCAGCTCCTGCTGGGTCTTGAAGAAGTTCGCGTTCTGCTCGCGGATTTTTCCGCTGTGGCCGCTCGTCTTGCCCAGGGCGGCGGTGAGCGCGCTGGGGCTTTTCATCGCGTTCAGCTCATCGCGCGGCGTGGGCATGTGCAGCACGAAGACGAGGATGCTCTTCCCCTTCACGTCCACCTCGAACCACGCGGCCACGCGATGCCGGGGGTCGCCCGGGTCGGGCATCGGCAGGACATCCGCCGCCCGGACGGGGAACTTGCTGATGAGGAGAAACTGATCTTTGCCAACCACGAAACGGTCCGGGTAGTCCTTGGCCGCAGCAGCCCCGTCGCGCTTCGCGTCGGTGTCCTGGAGCGCGATGATGTCGGCCCGCTGAATGTCGGCGAACTCCTTGTAACTGGTCTTGTGGCTCTGGCCGACATTGTTGCTGACCACCTTGAACGAGGGGTTGAAGGGGGCCGGCCAGTTGTGCCAGCGCAAATCCATGAAGCCAAAAATCATGACTGGCAGCAGCAGGGCCAGCGGGATGAGCAGCCGCGCGTAGAGGAAGATCGCCAGCCCCCCCAGCGGGATGATCGGCAGCAGCCATGCCCACGGCGGCGCATACATCATCGTGCTGAGGAACTGGTGGTTCTCGGCGTGGAACTCCAGTCCGTAGAGCAGCGCCACGAAGGACACGCAGTAAACCACCGTCAACGCCGTCAGGATCCAGCGCGCCCACAGGATGGCTCTTTGCACGATGCCCAGGTCGTCGGGATGCGGCACGCCGTATTCGCGCGGGCGCGGGCTGCCGGGGGCGGGTTGGGGTTCGCCGGGGTCCGGTGGGTAATCGCGCGCGGCCATATGATAGTGCTGAGTGAACGGCGAGCCTGCCGTGCCGTCCTGCTTGCTGCCGGAAAGAAGTAGTCGGCAGTCCGGCGGATTGCACGGAAAAAGAGGCGCGCTCACCCGCCGGCCGCAACCGGCTTGCATTGTCCGCCGCGCCGCGCAGAATTCCGCCCTCGCAACACCGCCCGCATGCACCACGCCACGTTTTCCCGCCGCCACTTCGCGCAACTCACCGCCGTTGCGTCGCTCGCCACGTTCGCGTCGCTCGCCACGTTCGCGTCGCCTCTGCCAGCCGCCGCACCGGTGAAGCGCTGGCCCATCATCGGCTTCAGCAAGCCCTTTCAGTCCCTTGGCCCGGAACAGACCGCCGACACCGTAGCGGAGATCGGCTGGGACGGCATCGAGTGTCCGGTGCGCGCGAAGGGCCAGGTCTTGCCCGAGCGCGTGGAGGAGGATTTGCCAAGGATGGTCGAGGCGCTGCGGAAGCGCGGCAAGGAGATCGGCATCATCACGACGGACGTGTTGAATCCCGCGCAGCCGCTGACGCGCAAGGTGCTCCAGACCGCTGCCAAGCTCGGCATCAAGCGCTACCGGATGTCGTATTGGAAGTATGCCAAGGACCAGCCCATCCCGCCGCAGTTCGACAAGATTCGCGGCGAACTCCGCGACCTTGCCGCGCTGAACAAAGAGCTGGGCCTCCAGTCCGGCTACCAAAATCACTCCGGTGCGGACTACGTCGGCGCGCCCATCTGGGACATCTGGTCGCTCGTGCGTGACCTCGACCCGAAACACGCCGGCATCTGCTTCGACATCGGCCACGCGACGCTCGAAGGCGGCAACTCCTGGCCCACGGAGGCACGCCTGGTGGAGCCGCACCTGACCGCCGTCTTCGTGAAGGACTTCGCCTGGAAGAAGGGCGACAAGGGCTGGAAAGCCGAGTGGTGTCCGCTCGGCGAAGGCATGGTGAACAAGAGCTTCTTCGCATGGCTGAAGAAGACTTCCTTCAACGGCCCGCTCTCGCAGCACCACGAGTATGACCACGGCGAAGGCAAGCCGATGATCGCCAAGATGCAGCAAGACCTGCGCGTCCTGCGCGAGTGGCTGGCCTGAGCTTCACATGAACCCCGAGCATCCCACTGTCGGCACCTACTCCATTGTCGCCTTCGACCCCGCAAGCGGCGACCTCGGCGTGGCTGTGCAGAGCAAGTTCTTCGGCGTCGGCACCGTCGTCCCGTGGGCGCGCGCCGGAGTCGGAGCCGTGGCGACGCAATCCTCCGCGAACATCACCTACGGCCCGCGCGGGCTTGACCTGCTCGCCAACGGCAGCACGCCGGAGCAAGCCGTCCGCCTCCTCACTGAAACCGACGAAGGCCGCGACAGCCGCCAACTCGGCATCGTGGACGCCAAGGGCCGCGCCGCCAGCCACACGGGCGCAAAGTGCAACGCCTGGGCCGGCCACATCGTGCGCCCGAACTTCGCGGTGCAAGGCAACATCCTCGCGGGAGAGGCTGTCGTGAAGGCGATGGCCGCCGCTTACGAGAAAGCCCTGTCCGCCGAGGGCAGCGAGCTGGCCGACTGGCTCGTCGCCGCGCTGCACGCCGGCGAGGGCGAGGGCGGCGACACGCGGGGCCGCCAGTCCGCCGCGCTGCTCGTGGTGCGTGAGAAGGGCGGCTACGGTCGCGCCACCGACCGTTACATTGACCTGCGCGTGGATGACAACCCAGACCCGAACGTCGAGCTGTCGCGCCTGCTCGAAATCCACAAGCGCTTTTACCCAAGCCTCCACCGCAACCGCCCGGTGCGCTGATGGCCGCGCTCGTCGAGCTTTCGTTGCGGCGGCGCATCGCGCAGCGGTTGGGCCGCGCGGCGCTTATTGTGATCGGCGTGCTCGCATTGCTTGCTTTCATGAACCCTTCGCCCGCGAACCTCGGTCCGATGGACGGCAAACTTGCGCCTTGCCCCGACTCGCCCAACTGCGTCAGCAGCGCCGCCACCGATCCGCGTCACGCGATCGCGGGTTTTGCGCTGGATCGTTCGCCCGGCGCGGCGAAGGAGGAGCTCAAGCAAGCGGTCGCCAAGCTGCCGCGCACGAAACTCATCACGGAGACGGAGCGCTATCTCCACTTCGAGTGCCGCAGCCTGATCTTCCGCCTCGTGGACGACGTGGAGTTCCACCTCGACGAGACGACCAAGACGATTCACCTCCGCTCCGCGTCGCGTGTCGGTCACAGCGACCTCGGCGTGAACCGCCGCCGCGTCGAGGCCATCCGTGCGCTGCTGCCGGAAGCGATGCGCTCCAAACCCGCCGGGAACTTGTAGTATTCAGCGCGCCAAAGCTGATGGAAAACTGCGCGCGTGATTGACGTTCCATTCCTGCCCCGGCACGCTGCCCGGCAAGCTCCTCACTGCCTATGAACAAACTCCTGTTGCGCGCTTGCGCCCTCATCTCAACCCTCGCCCTACCCGTCGCGGCGCTCGCTGCGGAAGCGGAACCGGCAGCTCATCTCCACGCCAACTCCATCCCGCAGGCCCTGGGGCTGATGGTGATGTTCGCGGTCATCGGCATCGTCGTGGCCATTGTGGGCTACCGAATGTTCGACAAGTTCACGCCCGGCGACCTGCACAAGGAAATCGTCGAGAACAAGAATGTCGCCGCCGCCATCATCGCCGGCTCGGTCATCCTTGGCGTGAGCATCATCGTCGCGGCGGCCATCATGGGCTGAGCGCGACGGGCCTTTACCACGGTGAAACGGAGCCAACACATCCGGCTGGTGCTGGTGGGCGGTTTGTCCACGGCGGCCTTGGCGGGCGGCGCGCCCGAGGCGCAGGGGCAGTCCGCGCCCACACGCGCCTACGCGCTGCAAGGCAACGCGTTCACCAACGACCACTACCTGCCCTACGCCGGCTACTACCACGCGCCCTACCGTGCCTGGTTTCCGCACCGCTACAATCACTTCGACCCGCAGCAGCAGAAGTATTTCCACGGCGGCCAGTGGAGCGACCAGCCGCACCAGAGTTTCACCAACATCTCCACTCCGCTGCCGCAGGCGGTGAGCGCCGCCATCGCCAAGCAGCCCAAGCCGCCGGTCAAGAGCAGCACGACGCACCGCAGCGGTTTCGGCAGCACGTCGCGCTCGTCGTGGGGAAGCATCGGCTCGTGATGAACGCGACGATTTCACCGCAGCCCGTGCCGGCGACTTGCAGTCGCCGTGCCTTCGCGCTGACGCAAGCAACGGACGGCGACTGCAAGTCGCCGGCACAACGATGACGCGCCACTCCCTCAAGCCGCGCGCGGACTGGCCGGCGAAGGTCGAGCAGGTCGGCCTCACCTACCACTCACACGCGCACGGCCCTTACTGGGACGAGTCCGCGTGCTACGAGTTGGCTGCCGATGAAGTCGCCGCGCTCGAATCCGCTGCGAACGCGCTGCACCCGCTCTGCATCGAAGCGGCGGACGCGGTGATTCAACACGGCTGGTGGGACCGCCTCGGCATTCCCGCCGCCGCCGTGCCGGCGATTCTCCAAAGCTGGGAACGCGATGATTTCAGCGTCTATGGCCGATTCGATTTTGCCTTCGACAGCAAGTCGCCGCCGAAGCTGCTCGAATACAATGCCGACACGCCGACCGCGCTCCTCGAAGCCGCCGTGGTGCAGTGGTTCTGGCTGCAAGACACGCGCCCGGCCAGCGACCAGTTCAACTCCATCCACGAGCGCCTCATCGCCGCGTGGCGGCGCTGGGGCGGCAAAGCCCTTCACTTCAGCGCCATCAAGGACCATCCCGAAGACGAGCAGACCGTGCTCTACCTGCGCGACACCGCCGAGCAGGCGGGCGTGGCCACGCAGTTTGTTTACGTCGAGGACATCGGCTGGAACGGCACGGGCTTCGTTGACCTCGCGGACGCGCCCATTGCGCAGTGCTTCAAGCTCTACCCGTGGGAATGGCTCTGGCACGAGGAGTTCGGCGCGCACCTCACGCACGACCGCACGCGCTTCATCGAGCCGATGTGGAAAATGCTCCTGAGCAACAAGGGCCTGCTGCCGATTCTGTGGGAGCTTTTCCCAGGTCATCCCAATCTCCTGCCTGCTTACGAAGCACCCGAGCCGCTTGGCCAAAACTTCGTCAAGAAGCCCAAGCTCAGTCGCGAAGGCGCGAACGTGTCGCTCGTGCAGGCGGGCCGCGTGGCCGAGGAAGTCGGCGGTGACTACGGCGCGGAGGGCTACGTGTATCAGGCGCTCGCGCCGCTGCCGGAGTTCGCCGGCAACCATCCCGTCTTCGGCGTGTGGGTCGTGGACCACGCGGCGGCGGGCCTGGGCATCCGCGAGGACACGCGCCGCATCACCGGCAACCTGAGCCGCTTCGTGCCGCACTACTTCAACTGAGCCATGAGCCACGCCAACCCCACGCCCATCCGCGTCGGCATGACCGGCACCTTCGCCGGGAAGGCCTACACCATCATCGCGCGCGTGGTGATGGGCATGGACGAGGAGGGCGAGACTTATTACTGGAACGAGTTCTACCTCAGCGACGGCTCGGACCGCATCGCGATGCTCGTGTGCGAGGAGGTTTACGGCGCGCAACAATGGCGGCTCTTCACCGAGTTCACCCCGCAACAACCGCTGAACGCCCGCGAAGCCGGTCTGAAAAAAGTCGGCGACCGCGTGAGCCTCGACGGCGTGTCCGCCGAGGTCACGGTGGTGGATGAGACGCGCGTTTACTTCATCGAGGGCAAGGCTCCTGACTGGGTGTCCGTGGGCGATGTGGCGCAATACTTCAACGCCGAGGCCGGCGGCAAGATGTGGGTGGTGAGCTGGAGCGGCGACGAGGTGGAATACTATCGCGGCCTGAATCTGCATGGCGAACTGGTCGCGCAGGCGCTGGGCTTGCCGGCGGGTTCTTTCCGCACTGCCAGCAGCAGTAGCAGTAGTTCGTCCTTCGCTAGCTTCATCGGACTCGGCTCGGCGCTCGCCGCTTTTGCGGTGGTGGGGTTCTTCCTGTTTCGAGGTTGTGGCGGATCACATTCCCCGGTCCGCTACACGAGTTATTCGGCGCCTGCTCCTCCGCCTGTCGTCGCACGCCAACCTGCTCCGCCACCGCCCCTCACTGTCGGGACGAACGTCGTGCTGGATGGCCGGTCCTATCAGGTCATCACCCATCGCGTGACCGGCTTCACGAAGGTCAACTCACAGTGGAACACGCACCATTATCAGGTCACCGACGACAGCGGGCAGACCAACCTGCTGGCCGTCCGCCTGCAATCGGCTTCCCCGAGCCTGCACCTCTTCAAGCAGCACGTCGCCACGCGCCCGCCCACGCCCTCGGTCGCCGCCGCGATGCGCGTGGGCGAGAAGGTCACGCTGGACGACTACGAAGGCACGGTGACGGAGCTGCTCATGTCGCACGAAGTCTCGCGCATCGGTCCGCCCATCGCGGGGCTGGGCACGAACGGCCTGACCTACCACTACCTCGCCACCGGCACCAACGGCATGTTGCTGGCGAGCTGGAATGGCGAACGCGTCGTGTTCCATCGCGGCATGGCGGTGGCGAAGCTGACACCGTGACCAATCCGTAAGGGGACGACGTGAGGAGTCTCGCATCGGCGTGAGGAGGGTGCCCTCCGAAAGCGGTGCTGAAGCCACCGCAGTCCAAACGCTGGCGCGACCAATCCACAGCCTCCGGCAACGCGAAGCGCCTGGACTGCGGCGCTTCAGCGCCGCTTTTTTTTGACGCAGCGGAGTGCTTCGCTGTCTGCCTCAACCATCGCTGGCGCCTTTCACACTTCCCCACGTTGACGCTGCGCGCTCTGGCGGCTCTACTGTCGGCGTGAAACCCGTCCTCCGATTGCTGCTGGCCGCTTGCCTCGGCTCTGCCTTCGCTTCATCCACGCTGGCGCAAGTCGTCAACCGCCCGCCCGTGCCGGAGTGGATTTCCCCCACCGACGCGCAAGTGAGCCCGATCAGCATCTTCCGCCGCGAGTTCACCGCGCCGTCGCCACTGCTAAAATCCGTCCTCCTCGGCGCATGCGAGGGGCGGATGCAAGTTATCCTCAACCGCACGCGCGTCGGCGAAATCCCCGGCGCGACGAACGCCACGGGCTTCGATGTCACCGGCCAGTTGCGCGCGGGAACCAACGTCCTCGAATTGATCGCCGTGAATCCCGCCGGCCCGGCCAAGGTCGCCGTGCGGCTCGAACTCAATGCCGACCTCGCGCGCCAGCAGTGGGTCATCTCGGACACGAACTGGTTGGCTTTCCGCGGAATCCAAGACGCGGGGTCGTTACGGTTGGACGCACCAGTGAAGTGGCCCGCCGCCCGCAGCCTCGGCCGCGTGGACGCCGATCCGAAGGCGAACCCCTTCGCGCCCGACAAGGCCATAGACGCCTACAACAGTTGGAAGCTCGCCCGCGCCGGCACCGCCGCCACGGACCCGAGCACGTTCACGCTCCCGCCGGGCTTCAAGGCCGAGCTGGTCCGCAGCGCGCTGCCCGAGGAAGGCTCGTGGATCGCGCTGGCTTTCGACCCGCAGGGCCGGCTCACGCTGGCGCGGGAGAAGAAGGGATTGCTGCGGTTGTCGCTCGATTCGGCTGGTGTCTCGAAGGTCGAGGTCATCAACGACACGCTGCTCGAATGCCGTGGCCTGCTCTACGCCCACGGCGCGCTCTACGCGAATGCGAACAACTCCAAGACGCTCGTCCGCCTGCGCGACACGAAGAACACCGGCCAGTTCGACGAACTCACCGAGCTGCTCAAGACCGAGGGCGGCGTCGGCCACGGGCGCAACCACCTCAAGCTCGGCCCCGACGGCTGGCTGTGGATTGCCCACGGCAACAACGTCCACCTGCCCAAGAACCTTTCCACCAGCTCGCCGCTGCGGAACTTCGCGCACGACCGCCTCATCCCGTGCCCCTGGGACGCGGGCATGTTTGACGGCGACGTGCTGCTGCCCGCCGGCCACATCCTCCGCATGAAGCCCGACGGCAGCGAGGTGCAGCTCTGGGCCAGCGGCCTGCGCAACCCGCTCGATGTCGCCTTCAACGAGCACGGCGACCTCTTCACCTTCGATGCCGACATGGAGTGGGACGTGGGCTGCCCGTGGTATATGCCCAACCGCGTGCTGCACGTCGTGCCCGGCGCGGACTTCGGCTGGCGGCGCGGCACCGGGCGCTGGCCCGCGTGGTATCCCGACACGCTGCCCAGCGTGGTGGACATC
>Ga0172373_10006158_pt1 | contig 16068 bp, 11 predicted proteins | sample Lak10m_2_FD_114546 | JGI IMG/M metagenome (GOLD analysis project Ga0172373, IMG submission 114546) | Freshwater microbial communities from Kabuno Bay, South-Kivu, Congo - kab_092012_10m | ecosystem: Environmental > Aquatic > Freshwater > Lake | place: Democratic Republic of the Congo...
GACCGATCATGGCATACTTGATGTTTGTGTCCCAGTTTTGACCTTGGACCGCTGACTGCGGGATCTGGGTGCCAGAGGCCAAGGTGCCGACAACCCGCTCGGCGAGTTCCGAGTTTCCAGCCGATCCCGACCCCCTCTCTCCCATCGCCCAGTCAACGTAATCGGGAGAAAGCCTGACGTCGGATGGCCCCGAAATCCGGGAAGTAAACTCCACATCCCCCTTCGCGGTTACCACAATGTCAGACGCCCCGTCCCCAGTGATCGCCTGAGTCACGTCCTGACCTCCGTGCCCCACCTGAGCCCAGCTTTGGCGCATGCGCCCACTGCGAAAAATGACGTCTCCGTCAATGGCCCCGACCCCCTGCCCGGCAGAAATAGAGATCTTTCCCTCCTTGCTGCCGCGCACGTCGCGGCCGCCGTGACCCACCTGAACGAAATTGTATCCGAACCCCCACGAACGGTCGGCACGTTTTTCCTCACCTCCGACAAAGAGGATGCCACCCTGATCAGCAACGACACTGATGTCACCGCGATGACCCGTGCTAAGCGCATCGACGGCACGGATACTCTGACCGCCATGACCGATCATCCCGTGGCCGTAAAACATGTTCCCGGCCCGAACTTCGATTCCAATATCGCGGAAGATCGCTCCGCCGCCGGGGAAAAGGTAAGGATCGGTGCCTGGACCAGGGTCCTCGACCCAGACACCATTGGCATCATACCCCATATTGTCGCGAACTCGGACCGTTCCGCCAGCGAACACATTGATACTCCCGGTGATCGATTGTTCCGGCAAACGGGTATTGACGTTGGTTCCCGGGTTTGCAAAAGAGGTATTGAAGGGATCGAAGAAATTCGCGACCAGCGCGGTATTCGCTTGGGTGAACTGCCCTCCCGTGGCAGGCTCGTTCTCGGCGGAGCCACCGTGACCAATCTGCACGTGACTGAAGAGAGTTGAGGGATCCGCCGGAGAGTTGACGTCGAGAGGCGTGCTGACGCCCAGGACATTGCCGGTGTTGCGATCACTGGCCGCACCGGTGCGCGGCAGCTGGTTAAATCCGACAAGTCGGACGGCACCCGTCGTGGCAGTGACCGTCACGTTCCCCGATTTCTGTTGATCCCAGATCGTGCGGCGATTGAAGTTACTCGCCGTTCCGTGCCCAATCTGCGCAAAGCCGCCCGATCCACCATTGCCGCGAAGCTGGATCCCGGCCCCGGCAAGACCGCGCCCACCGCCCTGAGGAGTGACCCCGTGGGCGATCACGGTGACATCCCCGTGAAGGCTCGCGGACTGGCGATAACCACCATGCCCGATGAGCGCATAGTCGCCACCTCCGGTATCCGGCGAGACGAGATCCTCAAAGCCCGCCTCAAACTCACGCGCGGCCGAAACAAAGACATCTTCTGCCGCCGTCACCTTGATCGGGGCATTCACGCGGGCGGCGTGACCGAGATAGTTCGTGCGCCAAGAAGCTCCAAAATAGACCCGGTTGTCATCCCCCGTATCGAAAACGAAGCCTTCACGGGTCGTCCGGGTGGGCGAAGCCGCGGAACGCTGCGACTCGGCATCGTTAATCCCTCCGTGGCCGATCTGGACATAGTTGCGGTTGCGGTTGTCAGCGGCACGCATGTCGAGCCGGCCGCTCAGACCGATCTCGATCGCCCCGGTAGCTCCGTAACCAGCACCGCGGAACTGACCACCATTCAACGCGGTGCCGCCAAGGTCGGCGATGTAGTTCTTTGCTCGCACATTGCCACCAGCGTTGCCCCACCACTCGTTGCGCGTAGCAAAAAAAGTCCGGCCCAACTCGTATTCGTATCCGTTGTCGTGGAAACCAATCTGGGCCCAGCGGTCGTCACCCACCGTATTGCTGGCAGTGACGAAAAGATCGTGCGATGCCACGCTCGTGGATCCGAAACGACTCCCCACCTCCACAAATTGGGCTCCTGTAGTCGAGTTCACGAAAACCGAGCCATTGTTGCGCCCAGCGGCGTCGTTACCGACAATGCCGTCGTTGATGGTGGCAAGCACGGCAGCCATGCCGAAGGCGGCTCCATTGGTCTGCGCGCCGCCGCTCAGCGGATTGACGAGACCAGTCGCCCCATCCCATCCGGCGACGACGTTGATTTCTCCCGCACCCGCGCTGCGGACGGAGCGGTTGAAGCTGATGTCCCCCACGGCGAGAAGCGTCAAGCTCCCGGGAGTGGTCGCGGCGTTTTCCTGATACCATTCGACCCGGTCGTTGATCGTGATCGAACCGGCCGGCCCGGACGCGCCGAAGTTGGAGGTGATGACGACACTAACGCCCTGGTCAAGCAGCGTCGAGAGAGAAAGGTTGTTGACGTTGTTGGTCGAAGCCGCCGCCGCGCTGATCGTGATGTCGGTCGGGTCGAGAAGAAGAGTGCCGGCTTTCCCGTTCGTGGCGGTGAGATCGACGCCTCCGTCAAAGGTAAGCCCCTGTTTTCCCGAGACCTCGACGAAGCCACCCGCCGTGACGCCGCTTGCCTTGATCTCGCCGTCGAAGAAGGTGTCACCGTCGGACCACAGGATGACATTCCCCCCGCGTCCGTTCCCTACGGCGGAGGCAGCGATCTCCGCACCGTCATCGACCCGGAGCGATTCAGCATTGCGAATGCTGGAATCTTTTCCCTGAAAGCCCCCGCCGATCTGGACGTTTCCGCCGCCGATTTGACCCGAAGCATCGACCGACGCCCCGCTGGCCACGGAGATTGATTTTCCTTCGATGGTGACAGTGCCACCCACGTCGGATGAGCCGGTGGCGTTCACTGTCCCGCCGATCACCGTCGCACCGGCACCGGAAATCGCCACCGAACCACCGGTCGAGCCGCCGACGTTGACGGAGGCTCCCTCAGCGAGCGTCACGTTCGTTCCGCCTACCCGCACACTGCCGCCCGCCATTCCCGCCGCGCCCGAAGCATCGATCTGACCGCCCCCCGCGCCGCTGGAACCGAGCTCCACCTCACCACCACTGATCTGGATCTGACCGCCGGTGCCGTCGCTGTTCCGAGCCGATAAACTACCGTTGTTCACGATGCGCCCCTGGGAACCCGCACTGAGGGTGAGGCGACCCCCACTGAAGTTGTAGCCGCTCGCGCGAACGATCCCGTCGTTCTTGATGGCGAGCGCATAGACGTTTCCGTGCGCCTTGAGCTCGGCGGCGGCCGCATTGATTTCGCCGGTATTCTCAACACCGACCTGACCACTTCTGCCCCCCGCCTTGACGGAGATGCTGGCCCCGCCGGCCTGATCGACCATGATGTCACCACCTGCACCGAAGGCGACCGTGCCCGCGGGTGCGGAGACCGAACCGGAGTTCTGGAGGAAGTTTCCGAGGAGCACGACATCGCCGCCCGAACTGGAGATGGAACCGTAGTTTTTCAGCGCGGCACCTGTCGCGCCACGGTAGCGATCGCGGCCACCATTGAGGAAATCCTTGTCAGAGACGTCCAAGGTCGACATCGTGAGCATGCCGGCCACGTCGACGGCGCCGCCCTGACCGACGACAATGCCGTTTGGGTTAACCACCGCGACCCCGCCATTACTGGCCTTGAGTAGACCGTAGATTTCCGTCGGATTCCCCGACACGACCCGGTTCATCGTGAAGGCATTGCGCCCTTGATTGACGTTGGTGATTTCGCCGCTCTGGATCGAGAAGCTCTCCCAGTTGATGATGGCGCGTTGAGAAAGGTTGTTGATGTCCAGCCTCGAAGAACCCATCCCCTGAAAATTGACGTTGCCGGCAACCACATTCGCCCCCTGCGGATTCGCGCCCACCCGCACCGGGTGAAGGACGAGACCAGGGGTGATCGTCACCAAGACCAGGACCTGAAACAGCAGGTTCCGGCGGAAAGAAGAAGCGATGGATTTCATGGATTCGAAAAACGAAGGTTGGCGGGGAAGGAGCGAACTCTTTCCCATGCCATCATCCTAAGGGGATAAACGGTAATGGGATGACAGCATCGGGGGCGCTTGTAAATGCAAATTTCACCATTTTTTCACGCCGGGTTCATCAGGGGTTGTCGCGGTCGCAATGCCTGTGACAGAAAGGATGAGACGTTTTTCCTTCCATCTGCGTTCCCCTTGCAGAAATCCGTCACAAGTGAAGATAGAAAGTCTGGAAATTCGTAATTTCCTGATGTCTCAAAGACTTACTTTCGCGAAACCAAAACCTCACCGCCGCCCGCCTTTTTCGTCGCGAGGTAGAGGCTGCTGATCCCTCCCCATTGGGGTTCCCACTTCGCCCCGGACAAGCCCGCCTCATGGATCAGCGCAAGCATGGCTGCTCCGGAGGGAAAACGCTCGATCGAGTCGCCCAGGTAGGCGTAGGCTTCACGATTGCCCGTCAGCCAGCCGGCCAATTTCGGGAGAAGGTGATGCAGGTAAAAACGATAGGGCGTCCGCAGGAGCGGGAGCGTCGGGAGGGAAAAATCGAGGACCACGACGATCCCTCCCGGTTTGAGAACGCGGGCGAACTCACGCAAGGCCCGGGACCAGTCCGCCATGTTGCGCAGCCCATAACCGATCGTGAGGGCGTCGAAGGTCCCGTCGGGAAACGGGAGGGAAAGCCCGTCGCAGACGATCAACTCGGGTAAACCGCGCTTTTTCGCCTCTGCCAGCATCGGCGCACAGAAATCGGCGCCGATGACGCGCGCGCCCGGGACGCCATCGAGGATGGTGCGGGCGAGATCACCACTGCCGGTGGCCACGTCGAGGATGAGTCGACCACCGTGCTCGCGAACGTGGCGGGCGACTTTTTTTCTCCAAAGCACGTCGATCCCGAGACTGAGAACGTGATTGGTCAGCACGTAGCGCTTTGCGATGGACGAGAAGGCCCGATGAACGAACTCGGGGTTTTGATCCTGGGTGCGGGAAGACATCGGACGAAGTTACGGAAACGGTTTCGTCGCGGACGCCTTCCGGACGGAAAGGCGGAGAAAGCCTAACACATCCCCCGCCTCGCCGGGATCGGCGAAAAAAGTGCTCACGAGAGGACTCGAACCTCCACGGGTCGCCCCACTAGATCCTGAATCTAGCGCGTCTACCAATTCCGCCACGTGAGCAGCGGGCAGTTAAGAAACACGCGTCTCCGGCGATGACAACCGCTTTTATTTGCGGTGGATGCGTTTGGGCGTCACGATGCGCCCGGATGCCAGCCCCCGATTCCCCGCCGATGAAACCAGTCTTGCGAGAACTCCGGGTCTGGCGAGACGAAACATTCCGGACGGCGGCGGAAAACATGGCTCTCGATGAAAGCCTTCTCGATTGGTCGCGCGAAACCGGAGTGGCGGCGATCCGTTTCTACGCGTGGGATCACCCGGCCAGAACAGTGGGATATTTCACCCCGCGAAACGCTTTTGATTTTGTGAGTGAAGACGATGTCGTGCGTCGTTTCACCGGGGGGGGACTAGTCGAGCATGGCGACGACCTGACCTTCGCCCTCGCCGTTCCCGCCGGGGAGGCTCTCGCCTTCGCCAGCGCGGAGGAACGCTACCGCGGGATCCACGAGGCCCTCGCGGCCGCCCTCATCGGAGCGGGGATGGCGGTGATTCCGGTGGCTCCCGACCGGGAGACGAGCCCCGGCCCCTGCTTTGCCCATCCCGTGCCATGGGACCTCATCCACCCCTTCTCAGGCCTGAAAATCGCGGGAGGCGCCCAGCGCCGCAGCCGCGGTGCCTTCCTTCACCAAGGGAGCGTGCGACTCGCCGAGAAGCTGCGGTCGACGCAGACTCCGTGGGTGGAGGCCTTCGTCTCCGGGCTGGCGGGATCCGTTGGTCCACTCGACCCCGCCAGCGAGGAGCACCTCGTCTCCGGCGCCACCGCTCTCGTCGGGATCCGCTACGGAGATCCGGTCTGGAATGCGGGGAAAAAACCTCCGGAATGATTCCGTTTCTTCCCATCTCCGATCTTGCGGAATTCGCGGTCCGGCGTCAGTCTCCGCCATCGAACCATGCTTGCCGAAATCCTTACTCCTGAATTCCGCGAGGTCCTCCTCGAAGCCATCCCGGTGATCATCTCCCTGATCATCATCGAGGGCCTTCTCTCCGTCGACAACGCCCTTGCCATCGCCGCGATGGCCTCGCACCTGCCCGGAAAACAGAAGTTCTGGGCCCTCCGCGTCGGCATCATCGGTGCCTACGTCTTCCGGGGACTGGCCCTCCTTCTCGCTCAATACATCATCGAGAACCCCTGGTTGAAACTTCTCGGCGCGGCCTACCTGATTCACTTGATGGCCCATCACTTTGCCTCGCGCGACAAGGCAGCCAGGGCCGAGGCGGCCGAAGCCGCCGCCGAGGAGTCGCGTGCCAATGGCGAAGCCGTTGCCGCCGTCGGCAAGGTGGCCCAGCGCGGCTTTTGGGCCACGGTCGCGTCGATCGAACTGATGGACCTCAGCCTCGGTGTCGACAACGTCGTCGCTGCCGTCGCTCTCAGCGATGAGATGTGGGTCGTCTGCACCGGGGTGTTCATCGGCATCCTCGCCCTCCGATTTGTCGCCGGACATTGCATCAAGCTCATCGAAAAATTCCCCGTCCTCGAGCACACCGCCTTTCTCCTCATCGGTTTTGTCGGGCTCCTCCTCGTCTTCGAACTGACCATGCACCACGACGTCAAGACTCACGAAAAATTCATCGGTATCGTCGCGATCATCGCTTTCACGATCTGGTATTCGAGGAGCGCGGGAGTCCGCTCGGTGATGAAGCCGGTCAACGCCCTCCTCCTGATGCCGGTGCGCCTGTATGATCTCGTGCTCGGCGCGGTCTTCTGGGTGCTTCTCTCCCCTTTCCGCCTCTTCTTCAAGAAGGCCCACCTCCCCGCGCCGATCGAGGAAGTCGAGCATGCTCTCGAAATCCTCCACGAGGCCGAAGAGCGGGAGAAGCATCCCTCGTGAAGGGATCAGGTCTTCGTTTCGACAGCCGACGCCTCGGGATTTTCCCCGATCTCCGGCTCATCCGGTCTCACCTGCTTTCGGTAGGCGAGCCATTCCTCGCCGAGACGGAAGCTTACCGCCAGCAATGTCGGGCCGAGGAAGATTCCGATCAGGCCGAAGGCGAGACCCCCGCCGAGCACCCCCATGAAAATCAGGACGAAAGGCATTTTGTTGCCCTGGCTGATGATGAGGGGACGGATGAAATTGTCGATCGAGCTGATCCCCAACGCTCCCCACAGGAGCATGAAGACCCCTTCGCCCGTGGACCCGTTTTGAAAAATCCAGATCGAAGCCGGAATCCAGATGAGCGGCGGCCCCATCGGGATCACCGACACGAGGAAGGTCATGAGACCGAGCAACACGGCGGCCGGCACGCCCGCGATCGTGAAACCGACCCAGGCCATCAAACCCTGCGCCATGGCCGTGCCGAGGATTCCGTAAACCACCCCTCGGATCGTTCCTCCGGCGACATCGCGGAGGAGGTGATCACCCCGGTCTCCGGCGAGCCGTCTGCCGATGGCGAGGGCACGATCGCCCAGCTTGGCTCCGTCGCGGAAAAAGAAAAAGGCGAGGAACATGCTCAGGGCCAGCTCGAGAACACCCCGCCCGAGCGCCTTTCCGATCGTAAGTAACCAGGATGTGAGCGGGTCGATGAATTGCTCCGCCGCGACGAGGAGCTGTTTGCTATCGGCCGCATATTCCCTCCAGGTCGCCGTCATCTCCGCCCCCACCCATGGCACCCGGCCGAGCCAATCCGGTGGAGCCGGTGGCCCTTGGCGAACCCAGGCCAAGGTGGTCGCGGCGAACTCTCGCACATCCCCGGCGAGCGTCAGGACGATCACCACCGATGGAACGAGAAGGACGAACGCGATCACGAGAGTCATCAGAAACGCCGCGAGAGTGCGGCGTCCTCTCACCCAACCGAGAAGGATGCGGAAGGCCGGCCAGCTTGAGAAGGTCAGGATCACCGCCCAGAGCAGTGCTGAAAGGAACGGCTTGAGGACAAAAAAACAGCCAACCACCACCAGCGCAAGCACGGCGAGGACCGCAACCTGATCCGTGTTCGCAACTTTGCGTAGATTGGGGAGGGAAGGCGTCATGAACGGAGGATCCTAGCCCGGCCCGGATCCTCACGATAGCGACTTTTTCTTCAGGGTCAGTTCCCGTAGCGTGATGACGATCAGGGTCAGGGCGGTGATCGGCAGGATGAACCAGAGCATCGCGACGCGAAGGGTGCCGAGCGCTTCGTGATTCGTCGCCGTGAAGATCAGGTAGACGAGGTAAGCGATGTAGAAAAAGAGGAAGGCCGCGCCGTTGAAGCGGCTGATGCGGTAGCCGACGAAGAAGATCGGAAGACAAGCGACCGCGACCGCGATCATCACCGGGATGTCAAAGCGCAACGCCGCCTCCGACACCGTGATCCCCGCCGGGGCGACGAGCGAACTGAGCCCGAGCACGCAGAGGATATTGAAAATGTTCGATCCAACGACGTTGCCCACGGCGATGTCACGCTCACCCTTGATCGCCGCCATCACCGAGGTCGCCACCTCCGGCATCGAGGTTCCCGCCGCGACAATGGTGAGACCGATGACGAGTTCCGACACCCCGAACGCCTGGGCGATCGAAACGGCACTGGAAACCAGCCATTTCGAGCCGAAAACGAGACCGACGAGGCCGACGACGATGAGCAGGCTGTTTTTGAAAAGACTCGAGGGAGTTTTTTCGCCAAATTCCTCGTTGTATTCCGCCTTCACCTCTTCGCTACTCTCTTTCCGGCTTTGCCTTATGAGGAAGGCGGTGTAAGCGATCGCTCCAGCAAAAAGGATCACGCCGTCAAGGCGACCGATCTTCCCGTCCATCCCCATCGGGAGGATGAGGAGCGAGACCCCGATCATCACCGGCACATCGAACCGCACCAGTTGCTGCGCGACCACGAGCGGCACGATGATCGCCGAGATGCCGAGGATGAAGAGCACGTTGAAGAGATTGCTGCCGACGACGTTGCCGAGCGCGAGGTCCGCCTGTCCCTTGAAGGCCGACATCACACTCACCGCGAGCTCGGGCGAACTGGTGCCGAAGGCCACGACCGTCAGGCCGACCACCAGCGGGGAGATCCCCACCGCCGTGGCCAGTCGTGAGGCTCCCCGGACCAGCAAGTCCGCCCCCCAGATCATGATGACGAGTCCAAGAACGAGAAAGAGGGCTACAGAGAGTGTCATGCGGAGAGGATCTTCAGCGGATCGATTTGAAGGAAGGTCCCGCGCCCTTCGTCGCCTCGAAAACGGTTTCGTTCAATCCGGACCGGCAATTTTCTCCGGTTTTCCGAAGGAAAGGGTCCCTCCACGCGATTTTTCAGAGTTGAGCCGGCGGGAATCGCGCCCTAGGATCGCGCCACGATGAAAAAACTGCTCCGCATCCTTCTCTGGGTTGGCATTTCCGTCCTCGGTGCCGCCGCCGTCGGCGTCTCGGCGTTCCACAAGGGAGAAACCATCAATGCCCTCTGGCTCGTCGTCGCCGGGCTTTGCACCTTCGCCGTCGCCTACCGCTTCTACAGCAAGTGGCTAGTCACCAAGGTCCTTGTCCTCGACAACGAACGCGCCACGCCCGCCCACACCAAGAAGGACGGCAAGGACTTTGTTCCCACGAACAAGTGGGTCGTCTTCGGCCACCACTTCGCCGCCATCGCCGGTCCCGGACCCCTCGTCGGACCCGTCCTCGCGGCCCAGTTCGGCTACCTCCCCGGCATGCTCTGGATCCTCATCGGCGCCACCCTCGGCGGCGGCGTCCACGATGCCATCGTCATGTTCGCCTCGATCCGTCGCGGCGGGAAATCCGTTGGCCAGATGCTGAAGGAAGAAGTCAATCCCGTCGTCGGACTCATCGCCATGGTCTCCATCCTCGCGATCATGACGATTCTCCTCGCCGTCCTCGGTCTCGTCGTCGTCAAGGCCCTCGCTGAGAGCCCCTGGGGCCTCTTCACCATCGCCATGACCATCCCCCTGGCCTTCGCCATGGGATTCGCCCACCACATTTTCAAGGTCAGCGTCCGCACCGTCACCATCTTCGGTATCATCGGGCTGCTCGCCTCCGTTTGGGCCGGCGGACGCCTCGAGGAATGGGGCCTCGTCCACTACTTCGACTACAAGGGCAACACCATCGCCTGGTCCATCATGATCTACGGCTTCGCCGCCTCCGTCCTGCCGGTCTGGATGCTGCTCGCCCCGCGCGATTACCTCAGCACCTTCATGAAGATCGGCACCGTCGCCGTCCTCGCCGTCGCCATCGTCTTCGTGGCGCCGGATCTGCACATGCCGAAGCTCACGAATTTCGTGCACGGCGGCGGCCTCGTCTTCGCCGGCACCGTTTTCCCCTTCGTTTTCATCACCATCGCCTGCGGCGCCATCTCCGGCTTCCACGCCCTCATCTCTTCCGGCACCACCCCGAAGATGCTCGACCGCGAGGACTCCGTCCGCAGCATCGCCTACGGGGCCATGGTCACCGAGATGCTCGTCGCCCTCATGGCCCTCATCGCCGCCTGCGCCCTCCAGCCCGGCGAATACTTCGCAATCAACGCCGCCGCCGCCAAGGTGGCCCAGGCCGATCCCACCCAGGCTCCCGCCGTCACCTCGATGATCACCGCGGCCGGCTTCCCCGTCACCGTCGCCGGGATGGACAAACTCGCCGCCGACATCGGAGAGAAAACCATGTTCGGCCGCACCGGCGGCGCCCCCACCTTCGCCGTGGGCATGGCCCATATGTTCTCGCGCGCCTTCGGCGAGCAGTGGATGGCCTTCTGGTATCACTTCGCGATCATGTTCGAGGCCCTCTTCATCCTCACCACGATCGACGCCGGCACCCGCGTGGGCCGCTTCATCCTCCAGGACTTCCTCGGCGGCGTCTGGAAGCCGCTCGGCAACACCCAGAGTTGGCCCGCAAACGTCTTCGCGTCCTTCCTCCTCGTCGCCGCGTGGGGTTATTTCCTCTATCAGGGCGCCGTCGATCCCCTCGGCGGGATCAACACCCTCTGGCCCCTCTTCGGCATCGCGAACCAGCTCCTCGCCGTCATCGCCTTCTGCCTCGGCACCACCGTCCTCATCAAGATGGGCAAGACCCGCTACCTCGCCGTCACCCTCGTGCCGCTCGCCTTCCTCATGGCCGCGACCTTCAGCGCCGGCTTCATCAAACTCTTCGACGCCAGCCCGACCCTCGGCTTCCTCGCCGAAGTCGATTCCTACAACGTCAAGATCGCCGCCGGCGGCACCGCCGACCAGATCCGCGAGTGGGGCATCCGGAAGTTCAACGCCGTCGTCAACGTCGTCGTCACCTCCTTCTTCCTCACCGCCGTCGCCGTGATCTTCCTCGGGTGCCTGCGCGAATGGATCCGGTTGCTCAGCGGGAAAAAGACCGCCGTGCTGCGCGAGGATCCTTATGTTGCGTTGGAGGGGGCGTGATTGGGGGCTGGCTTTCATTGTCAAGACCAAGCAGAAGTGGCAGACCCTGCTGCTGCTCTCGGTCTGCGTCCTCATCCCGGTGGTGGGGCCGATCGTGGTGATGGGTTACTCCTACCGGCGCTCCGCGGGCGAGCGGGCCGGCATCCCGGCGGCGGACTTTGATTTCTCGGATTTCGGCGAACCCCTCCAGGCGGGCTTGTGGCCCTTCGTGAGCGGCCGGGGGGCAGACCGTGGCGAGGCATCTGCTCTTCCAGCACTGCGATCTCTCCCGGGAGCGCGGCGGCGCGCCGATCCCGGTGCATCCGGCGCTGCTGGGGGTCCTGACGAAACCGGCCCTGCCTCCGCTCCCCTCCCCGGGCCTCCGCCGCCGCCGGCCGCGTTGTGAGCCGGCGACCGAAGAGGGTCGAAGGCTGCATCCGACCCTGTTGAGACCCGGAGCGCGAAGGTCTCCGGCTGCGAACCCGCCTCCAACGAGCGCCACAGGACCTCAAATACGGCTGGCGGTTTGACAAGCTCGCGAGCTGCCACGATTTTCGTGTTGCATGAAAAACGTGACCGTTACTTTGGACGACGATGTGCTGCGGTGGGCCAAGGTGTGGGCGGCACAACACGAAACCAGCGTTTCCCGAATGTTGGGCGAGGAGTTGCGACGGAAGATGCTCTCGGAAGAGCAGTATGAGCGGGCACGCCGACGCTTCCAGGCCAAGGCTCCAAAGTCGCTGAAGCCTGAGGGCAATCCCTACCCGTCCCGCGACAGCCTCTATGAGCGATAACGTTTTCGTGGATACCAATATCCTGCTCTACGCACGGGATGCGTCGGAACCCGAAAAACAGGCGGCGGCGAGCGCCCGGCTCGACGAACTGTGGGAGGCGCGCACTGGAAGGCTTTCAGTGCAGGTTCTCAACGAGTTTTTCGTCAATGCCACCCGCAAGCTCGATCCCGGCCTCACCCCCGAGGAGGCCTGGGACGACATCGAGGCGCTTTCCGCGTGGGATCCACTGCCTCTCGACACGGCGGTCCTCGCCCGCGCCTTTGCCGTATATCAACGATACGGGCTCTCGTGGTGGGATTCGATGATCATTGCCGCCGCCGAAGCCTCTGGCTGCTCGCAGATCCTGAGTGAGGATTTGTCGAATGGAGCCAGTTACTTCGGCATCACGGTAGAGAATCCATTCAAGGCGCTGCCATGAAGGTGGCGTGAGACGGCGCGCGGTATCGTCCCGTCGTTGCGTGAAGGCCGCCTCCGGTCCTCTTGACCCGGGGCGCACTCCCTCCCCCAATGCCACCTTGCCTTTCCGCCGATCAAGGCTAGGAATTTCCAGTCGTGCCGCTGCCTTCGGCCGCCCGATTCCCTTCTTGGTCCCCACCGCCTCGCCATGAAATTCTTCCTCGATGCCGTCGTCCTCCTCGCTTACTTCGGCGTTATCGTCGGGATCGGGCTTTCGCAGCGGAAGAAGAGCGACTCGGTGGAGGGATACACCCTCGGCGACCGCCAGATCGCGTGGTGGGCGGTGCTGGCCTCGATCCTCGCCGCCGAGATCAGTGCGGCGACCTTCCTAGGGGCGCCGGAGTCGGGCTACACGCACCGCAACTGGGCCTACGCACAATTTGCGATCGGCACGATCCTCGCGCGCATCATAGTCAGTTTCCTCTTCATCCCGCTCTTCTACCGGCATAGGGTGATCTCGCTCTACGAATACCTCGAGACGCGCTTCGGCGGAGTGACGCGGCGCTTTGCCTCGGCGACCTTCGCCATCACCCGCGTCCTCGCGATCGGCACGCGCCTCTACGTGGCGGCGATTGTGGTGGTGCTCGCGTGGCAGTTGTGGAAGGGCCCGGTCGCGCCGGAGATGCAATTCCTCATCTTCGCGGTCGCGCTCACCGTGATCAGCCTGCTGACGGCGGTCTACACGATGGTGGGAGGGATCCGCGCGGTGATCTGGACGGATTTCATCCAGGTTTCGGTGCTCTGTGCGGCCCTGGTCTTCACGATCTTTTTCCTCCTCTCGAAACTGCCGGAGGGCTGGGCCTCGGCCCAAGCAGTGATCGAGCATCCGGTCTTTTTCGATTTCGCGAAGCCGGATGAGCCGGGCCTCGCGGCCTGGATCCGCAACGTCCTCACCGCCGATTACACGCTCTGGACGGCGATCATTGGCATCACGATCCTGACGATGTCGACCCATGGGATCGACCAGGACACGGTGCAGCGGATGCTGACGGCGAAGAACCGGAGGCAGAGCGCCTTTGCCACAATCATGAGCGGGATCGTCGATCTCCCGGTGGTGAGCGCCTTCATCTTCATCGGGGTGCTGCTCTACGCCTACTACCTGCATCACCCGGATCCGACCCTGCCCCGCTCCGCGGACGGCACACTGGAAACGCGAAATATCTTCCCCCATTTCATCCTCACGCAGATGCCGGCGGGTCTGCGCGGTCTCGTCGTGGCGGGGATCATGGCCACGGCGATGGGATCGCTGAGCACGGCACTGAACGCCCTCGCGACGAGTTTCGCGCGCGATTTCATCCTCTACCGCACGCCCGACATGGAAGAGTCGCGCCGCATCAAGATCCTGCGCTGGAGCACCTTCGGTTTTGCCATCGCCATCATCTTCGTCGGGGTCGTCACCTCTTACTACGTCACCTATCATCCGAAGACGCAGATCATCCCGCTCGTGCTCGGCATCCTCGGCTTCACCTTTGGATCTCTCCTCGGCATTTTCCTCGTGGGGATTTTCTTCAAGACGCGGGGGGACGATCTCGGGAACGTCATCGCGATGGTCTCGGGCTTTGTGGCGGTGGTGTTCTGCAGCAATGCGGCGATCCAGACCAGCGTCGGCATCGCGGAGCCACTTGTGCTCGCTTTCCCCTGGCGGATCGCCTGCGGGGCGCTCGTCACGATCCTCGTCGCCCTCTGTTTCAAGACGCCGGGTCATCGGGTCACGGCCACGGCGGCGGTGCCAGCCTGACGAAAACTCCTCAGACCGCATCGGGCATCCGATCCTCGGCGTTGAAACCGAGGCAAAAGAGTCCGGAGACGGCGAAGGCGACGGAGCAGAAGATGAGGCCCTCGCTCCAGTCGCCGTTCTGATCGAGGCCCTTGATCACGACGGGCAGCACCCAGATGCCGATGGCGGCACCGAGGTTGCCCCACATGTTGGCCCAACCAAAGAGCGGCGGAGTGTGTTTGCCACACATCTCCTGCAGGCCGGCCCAGAGCGCGGGCAGGCCGAAGTCGGTGGAAAAGGCGGCCATGCCGAGGAGGCCCATGAGGATCCAGGGATTGTCAAAGCCCAGCGCGAGCACAAAAAAGAGCGCCGCGACAAAACGCGAGCCGGCCAGCGGAATGATGCGACCGAGGCGCACGCCCCACCGTCGCAGACAGGCGTCGGTGAAGTAGCCTCCGACGACGAGCCCAAAAATCCCGATCGAGAGCGAAATCGTGTGAATCGTCTCGGCGAGCAATTTCTCGGTGCCCTTCGCCTCGATGAGGAATTTTGAGATCGAAACGCCGAGGAAGGCCCAACCGAGGTTCGTGAAGAACTGCGCGCCGGAGTTCATCCAGAGGCTGCGATGGGTGAAAGCGAGACGCCAGGGGAAGTTGTAGGCTTTCTTCTCCCTGTTCGAGTTTTCGACGGGACGACCGGCTTGGAGCAGCGTGAGCTCAGCCGCGTTCACGGCAGGGTGAGCCTCGGGACGCTCGCGAAAGACACGCCAGAAGAACAAAGCGAAGGCGATGCCGGCGGCTCCGTAGATCCACCCGGCCCAACGCCAGTCGCCGAAGCTCGCAATGACCGAGACGGTCAACCACGGGGCCACGGCTCCCCCGATGCGACCGCCCATGGAAACCATGCTGCTGGTGAAGCCGCGCTTCGACCACTCCGACCAGCGGGCGAGGAGGCCGCTGCTGATGGGGTAGGCGCCGGCCTCGGCGAGACCGCAGCCGACGCGGGCGAGGAGGAGGGAGATCGCGCCGGTCGCGAAGCCGGTCAGCACGGTGAAGAGGGACCATAGCACGATGTAGACCGACATCAGCGAGCGGGCCCCGAAGCGAACCGCGAGGTAACCGGCGGGCAACTGGCCGATCGCGTAGGCGGCGAAGAAGGCTCCCTTGATCCAGCCATCCATCAAAGGATCGAGTGGGATATCCTCCTTGAAGGAATCCGAATTCATGATCGCCGCCATGCAGATGCGGTCGAGATACATGAGGAAGGCAGCCGCCGTGGTCGCGGCGAGGATCCAGTGGCGGACGGCGGTGGGGCGGGCGGTCATGACGTTCAATGGCGCATCCTGATGGAGCGGCAGCCACGCTGTCAATGCCCGGGAAGGGCGCGAAAACGGTCCCTCGGGCGAGGCTTCGCCCTGACAAGGCCCAAATGAGTTGCCATCCTTTGAACCAAATCGCCCGGGAAGGGCCCATGAGAAGGAGGCCGGAGAGGGCTTCTTCCGGGAGGAACCAACTCAGAAGCGGAGCACCGCTCCGGTGGCGACCTGTGATTCCGTCACGTAAACCCGTTTTTCGCTGGCTCCCGGCGCCGCCGTGGTGAGGCGATAGGGTGAACCCTCCCGAGTCGCATGGGGAACCCGGAAGGCTACTGCCCCATCCGAACCCGCGACCGCCTCGCGCTCATAAACAACGTTTCTCCCGGACCCCGCTACGACGACCGAGAAC
>Ga0172373_10006163_pt1 | contig 16065 bp, 16 predicted proteins | sample Lak10m_2_FD_114546 | JGI IMG/M metagenome (GOLD analysis project Ga0172373, IMG submission 114546) | Freshwater microbial communities from Kabuno Bay, South-Kivu, Congo - kab_092012_10m | ecosystem: Environmental > Aquatic > Freshwater > Lake | place: Democratic Republic of the Congo...
GCCGTAGGTGGCGAGCGGCTGCTTCTTCCAGTAGTCGCGCTGCCACTTCGAGCGAAGGTGATCTGGCACGGACTTGAGGCTGGCTTGAATGTTCAGGATCAGCGCGGCGCCATTCTTGACTTGATTGCTCGCCTCGCTCCAGTCGTAGACCGAGCGTGCGTTCAAGCCGAGGATCTTGCCAGCCTTCGCCAGTTCCTTCGCGCTCGTGCCTTCAGCGCCGGTCGGCGTGTCCACGCGCCCAGCCTCGGCGCACGCCGTGTGCGCCTGCTTGGTGGTCGTTGGCACTCCGAGGTAGGTTGCAGCCGTGGCAAGGCTTGCAGGACCGCAATCGTCCATCGCCTTGACGCCAAGTCGCTCGGCCAGTCCGAGTTGCGAGCGGACGGTGAGAGTCACTTGCCCTGACCCATCAGCCACGCGGTCACGCCGCCCAAGCCAGAGATTCCGAGCAGCGCCACGATGAACTTGGCAAGCCGATAGGCGCCGCGAGTCTCAGCGAGCTCCATCTTGATCGTGCCGAGATCGCGCTCGATGCGATCCAGACGATCAAGGATTTCGCTGTTCTGGCTTCTGGCAGGCATCAGATTTCAGGCTCCAATGGCAGAACTTCGGACTCGCCCTCGACAATCTCAGGCAGCGGTTCGGGCGCAATGATAACTGGCGGTGGCGGTGGTGGCGTGAACCCAGCCACCAAACTGTAGGTGCCGCCAATCCAGACTGGCGTGGTCTGCTCCACCGCAACCACCTGCGTTGCGCCAAAGAGCTTGTAGTAGTCGCTCAGGAACTGGTCAAGTTGCTGCGCCGTCAGCGTGCCTGTGGTGACATTCACCACGATGCCGTCAGCGTTCAGGAATGCATAGTTCATTGTCTTGCCCCCTATGCGATGTACGCGATGATTACATAGCCGCCACGGGCTGCCCCGCCAGCGCCGCCAGTCGCGGTGAAGATGCTGCGGTTGTAGAAGTTAGAGTTGCCAGCGAGAATCACTGCGCCGCCGCCGCTGCCGCCGCCGCTGCCGTAGTAGCCAGCAGTGCCGCCAGCTCCACCGGTTGCGGTGATGGTGACCGTGCCGCCAGTGTTTGCAGTGCCTTGCACTGCCGCTGCTGCGCCTCTGCCGCCGCCACCAGCGCCGCTGTTCACGGTTGGGTCACCAGCCGTGCCGTTGCTCGCCTGCAGGAGCGTTGGCGAGAGCGCCGTTCCAACTGCCACGCACTTCGCACCGCCGCCTCCTGCGCCGCCGCCAATGAGTCCAGCCGCTGGCGTGGTGCCAGCAGCAGGCGTGCCGATAGATGTCGTGGTGCTTGCGGTTCCCTCTTTGGTGAATGAACCAGCCGCGCCAGCGCCGCCAGCAAGTGGCCCTGTGGTGAATGGCACGATGGTGACGGTGGTGCCGAATGCGGCAGAGCCTGGTGCTGGCGAAATGCTGCTCGCAGCGGTTCCGCTTGCAGTATCAAGCGCGCTGATGCCGCCGACAATCGCAGTGCCAGTTGCGCCAAAGATGACGGTGGTTTGCGTTGATGCGCTTGTGTCAGCCGTGCCGCCGTTGGCAGTCAGGTAAGAGCCAAAGGTGGTTGCGCCGCCTGCTGCGCCAGTCAGCGCCGTTCCCATCACCGTGCCTGTGGTGGTTCCAGCAGGCTTGCTTGCCGTGCCGCCAGCGCCGCCAGCGCCGCCTGCGCCCACGCCAATGCTGATGCTTGCCTGGTCTCCCACATAGACATTGGTGACATACGCCCAGCGCCCAGAGTTGCCTGCGCGCGGAGAGTTGCCTTCCTCGCCGTTGCCTGCGATGGTGGTGCCGCCAGCCGTTGCTGGTGCGTGTTTCTTGACTACTGCGTTGCCACCCCAGCCGCCAGCACCGCCGCCAACCGCAACCACCGCAACCAGATGCTCAACGCCAGTCGGCACAGTCCAAGTGTCGTTGGCGGTAAAGGTTTCCGTGACCAAGAAACTCTGCGCGCCGCCAGCGCCCTGCGAAGTCTGAAGCAGCAGCGTGTTGATGTCTACGCTGATTCCGCTCGTGACCGCCAGCGTGGTGACGAGGCTGAACTTCAGGTCAACATACGCCGCCGAGATTCCAACCGCCGCCGTGCCTGCGGTGGTAAAGCCGGTGATGCTGCTGATGGTGCCGTTATCAAACACCGTGCCGATTGGCTGCGTGCTGATGGCCGAGCCTGCGTGGTCGTAGTAGGTCGCATCGAGTTTCACATAGAACTGCGTGGTGCCTGAGTAGGTTCCGACTTTCTCCATCGTGGCAATCGCCTTCTGGCGCAGCGCAAGATTGTCGTCGGAGATAACGGCAGAGCGCGTGCTGACCGAGTAGGTTGATGTTCCCGCCGCCGTGCCTGGAGTCAGCCGAAGCGCGGTGGTGTTCGTGGTTTCGTCGTACACGATGAACGACTTGATCTCGCCTTCGCTCTCGTCTGAGTCCACCTGCCAGTAGGGAAGCGGATTGTCAAAGTTGCTGATCTCAGCCTCAGCCGCCGTGCCGATAACCGGCGGCAGTAGGTTGAAGGTTCCATTCGGCAAGCCGAACAGCGTTTGCGCGAGCGGTGCTGCGCCAAGCGGGAACTGCCCGAACGAGTTGTTGGCGCTGATGACCGCGTTGCCGTTCTGGTCAACCACGCCGCCAGTGGTCGTTGCAGCTGGTGATCGGTCAGAGCCGAATGGAATGCCCACTGTCTACCCCTTCTTCTGCAGGACTGCGGTCAGCGTGTTTGGTGGCCTTCGGTTGAAGGTGATCAGGATACGAGATGTGAAGGAGCCTGGCTCAAGCGACCAGTCAACCGACTCGATGCGGTACTTGCCAGTCAAGCCGAGTTCGGCGCACTCGATGTCCACCCACTGACCTGGCTTCCAGCCAGTCACGAGCGCGAAGGTGGCGGCGCCTGTTTGCGCGTAGCCGCTGTTGTAGCCGTACTCGTTGAAGGCTGCACCGCCTCGGCCACGAATCTCCAGCCGCCCAGTCAGCACCGGCTTGTGGCGTTCAAGGAAGAATGCACGCCCGATGCGCGGAATGGATGCCTCAAGGTTAGAGGCTGCCGTTGGCGCATCAACCACTTCGTCAAACACTGGCGCGCCTGGTCGTGCGGTGAAGCCGAGCTGCGAATACTCAACGACGCGCGTGACGTTCACGCTGTTATCGAGCGCGCTTGCGCTGACCAGCGCCTGCTTCGTCGTGTTGTAGTCGTACGCCACTTCAAGGTTGAACGGCATCAGCGTGGCTGCGGCTGAGGTCGTGTCCGTGTTCGCAGTGCCGCTCGTAATGATCTTGTACGGAGCGGTCGCGTAGGTCGGAACTGCCGTCGGATCAACGAGCGCAAAGTTCAGGTTGCGCTGCAGGTCCACGAAGTAGCGGCGCTCCTTCGTGTCTTGCCCAGAGTAGGACTCGACCACGGCGTCAAGCGCGGAGCGCAACGAGCCTGGCGGGAAGGCAACGCCGAGACCATTGACCGTGCTGGAGCCGACGATGTTCGCCGTGCCGCTCGTGTTGATGAGCCGTTGCACCGCGTAGTCGGTCGCCTTGTATTGGTTCACGACGCCAAGCATCTTGGTGACCGCGACTGTCTCATTGTCGTTCCCTGCGATTCCCACGCTGACTTGGCTGACGCCAGACTTCGGCGTGACCGTTGGATTCTGACCTGAGACACGCATCGAACCTTGATTATTGGCAAAGGTTTCAGTCTTGCTGAACCTGTAGCCTGTGTTGATTTCAATGACCGTGTTGCTGACGATCCGAACTGCAGACGCCGGCCACGTCGTGTTGATCCTGCCTGACGGCGCTTGTGTGGGGTTCACGTTGATGATCCGAAGCGCGACTGGCTGCTTCAGTCCGTGGAACTGCGTGCAGGTGAAACGCACGGTCGTGACCGATTTGGTCGCAAGCGCAACCGACGTAAAGTCCACGTCATTGCGGTTGGCTTGGTTCGCGCCTGAGTTTGAGTAGGTGAAGGTGTACGCCGTCGGCGTGGCAACAATCGTGAAGTCGCCGTTGAACGAGGCATCAGAGCCACCGAGCGCATTGGCAATCGTCACTTGGTTGCCTGCGCTGTAGCCGTGCGCGCCGAAGGTGGTTGCCGTGGTGGTGTTAGAGCTGCGCGAGAGGTTGCGAATCTCCTTTGCGCTGATCGGTCGGCCAAGCACCACGAGTCGGTCAAGGACCGCGTTGTTGTCTTGCAGCGAGACGTCCGTCATCGTTCCCTGCCCTGATCCGTTCAGGCGCGAGGAAGTCTGAGAGACGATTCCGAGAAACAGCACATCGGTGGCGGCAGGCGTGCCGCCGGTGGAAGTCGCCGCAAGCCGCACACGCGCTTCGTCTGGTGCCAACTTGAACCACGGACCAGCCGCTGGCGTGTCATCTTGCATCACGCTGAACGACATCGAGGCGCCTTCGCCATCGCCGGACGAGGCGAGCTGCACGGAGTCTGTTGGCACATAGAGCGCAGCCTCTCGTGCGCTGCCGCTGTAGTTGATCAGCGGATTGAAGAGGTCCTGCGAGGCGACCGCCGAGTATTGTCCGTCGCTGTCCGTGACCGTTCCAGTGCCTGCGGTGCCTGCGGACGTGTAGGTGAATGCGCTGCCGCTCGGCGTGGTCAGGACGGTATACACGCCGTTCATCGAGGTGCCAGCCGTGCCAGTGATCTCTGCGATCTGAACCACATCGCCCACCACGACCGAGTTGCTGGCAACGGTCGTGATCGTGACCGTGCTGCTTGTCCTACTTGCCGAGGCGATTGCTGGCGTGTCCAGCCAGAGTTGATACGGAGCCGTCGCCATCTATGGAGCCGTCCGTGAGCGTCCTTGATTGTATTGGTTGCCGAGGTAGGTGTTCGTTGAGTTGGCAACCACGCGGCCGTCCAGATACAGGTTCGTGTTGGTCGTGAGCGTCGGATTCATTGCCCCGCCGCTTCGGTTCATCGGATTGATGAATGAGCCGCCGGTGTAGCCTGCCGCAGCAGCTGCAACATCAAGGCGCTGTGTCTTGGCTCCCTGACCGACGCCGATGATCTTGAGTCCTGCCACGATTGCGTCAATGACGAACTTGATGGCCTCAAGCGCCAACTTGAGTGGCGTGAGCGCGATCACCAGAAGGTTGATCGAGTCATCGCCAGTGTCAAAGATTGCGAAGAGTTCTGCAACCGAGTCAAAGAGCGGTCGCACATAGTTGTCCACGAGGTCAGTGAAGACTGGTCCGAGGCTCTCCATCAAACCCTCAAAGGCAGGCAGCGCAGTCTCCGTCAAGAAGGCAAGTGCCTCATTGACCACCGGCAGCAACTTGGAGCCGAAGGTCTCAATGGCTTCGTTGAAGCGGATCTGCGCTGCGGCGAACTTGCCGCTCGTGCTGTTGGCGACTTCCTCAGCCACGCCGAGATACTTCTCATCGGCTGCTCGTAGAATGTCCTTGAGTTTCGCGCCCTTTTCAACTTGAATGCCGAGTTGCATCAAGCCGCGCGTGCTGCCCAGCGCGCCACGACCAATCGCCAGCATCACCGTGCTGAGGTCCTTGCCGGTTGCGGCCGCGATGTTTGCAGCCACGGCATTGGCGCGGAGCAGATTGTTCTGGTTCTTGAAGAATCGGCTTCCGACTTCTAGCCCAGCGCGCACTTGATCGTCGGTGAATCCGAGGCGAGCCATCGCCTTGATCTGCTCCTCGATCTTGGGCGAGAGTTGGTCCATCTGATAGCCGCGCGCCTTCAGCGCGGCAGTCAGTCGGATTGTCTGCTTCTCATCCTCCGCTGCGGCCATCACCGCATTGGCTGCGAAGGCTACGAGCGCGGCACCTGCTGCGAGCGCAGCCGCGCCGATTGCCTTGAATGCTGCGCCAGCCGTGCTGCGAAGTTTGCCCATCGCCTTGCCGATGTTGCCCATCGGCTTAGTCGCGGCGTCCTTTGCCGCGATGACGAAGTTCGCTGAACGATCAGACCCGAATGCCATTGCTCACCTTCTCTTGAACCGCAGGATCGTCCTGCGGAATGCTTCGTTGTTGAAGAATGATTCTACCGTTTTCGCCATCGCTTCCATCGCTGTCTTCTGATGCGCCTCGTTCTTTGAGACCCGCGTCACGAATGGATTGGCTGGAACTGCCCTCACCGACTTCACTCCGTTCTTGGTTCGGCGCACCCCGCTGATTCCGGAGGTGACGAACCAGCGATACCACGCTCCACCAGAGCCGCCGTCTCGGCTGCGTCCAGCCCTCGGACCGACCACCGCAGCAGGCGTGTTGAATCGCGCGCGGCGTGCCGTGACTGCCTTGCGGAGTCTGCCTGGCGTCTTGGTGGTCTTGCCAACCGGAGCCTCGGCTCGCATCGGCTTCACCATCGTGCGCGCAGCGTTCAGCGTTGCGATGCTCAGCAGCCGCTTGTAGGCGCCTGGATTCGCGCCTTCAAGGAACCCGAGCTGCAGCGCCTTGTAGTTGGAATCCACATTGAAGGAGATGGTCAATCGGTCGAGCGAGTTAGCGGCCATTCTTCTCCTTTGGCTGAAGGTCTGACATCAAGGTCGCGGTTCGCAAGAAGTCTGCAGCCTCCCACTCAAGCACTTCGTGCGGCGCGATGCCGAACTCCTTGCCGATCAGGTGCGCCAAGATTAGCGGGTGCGGCGAGATTGTCCGACCCGCCGCCAGCCGCTGTGCGTCGAGCCTTATCGAGGGGGGAGTGCTGCGACTGCCTCCGACCACTTCTCAACGGCTTGCGTGAGCGCGTCCATCGGTGCATCAAGCACGGACGCGGCTGGTTCGCCGTGTTCGTTCAGGAAGTTGTGCTTCACGATCAGGCGCTCCATTGCGTTCAGTGCGCGTTCCACACTTCCACTCTGAAGGTCAATCATCACGCGAGCAGGCACGCCCTCGGCGCGCATTGTCGTGGTCCAGCCGTCAAACGGCGCGGCGAGAACGATCTCAACCGTGCGGAAACTAGGCTTCGCTTGCGTCATTCACTCCTCCTCTCCTGCCGACTTACGGCAGAGCTGATAGGTCGCTATTCACCAAGATGCGAAGGCTCTTCGCGCTTGACGTGTCGTAGACCAGCGTGCCGGTCACGGCCATCGTGGTCAGACCATCTTCGGCGCCAGCCATCTGCTGGACTTCCGTTGGGACGATCATCGCCATTATGTGCGCGCTGTAGGTGCCGTTGCTCCACGAGAGTCGCACGCCCTTCGGCGTGGCCGCTTGGTAGGCGTCGTACCACACTGAGACTGCGCTCGCCGTGCTGCTCACCGTCATCGTCAGCGTGCCGCTGAATGGGTTGCTCTCCGAGTGCGTGCTGAACACGGTCGTGCCTGCGAGGTACGCCTGGCGGGTGATTCCCGCATTGAAGTCAAGCGAGAAGTCGAGCAGGTACTCGTACGCCGTTCCGTCAGCCGTGCCTGGGAAGGTGCTGCCGTGCTGGAAGGCATTCCAGAGGCGTCCTGGCATAAACGGCGATGTTGGCGTGCCTTCCGCAAGCGTCGCGCTGTTCTTGGCGATGTTCTGCGCGAAGAGCGCAGCGCTCAGATTCGTGAGAGAGTTGCGATCAGCCGCGATCGTGATTGACTCAGCCAAGCAGTAGTTGGCGACGTATTGCTGCTGCCCATCGGTTGCGACAAGCGAATAGGACGTTGGCGAGTTCGCCGCCGTCATCGAGTAGTCGTAGTCCCATTCGTATGGCGAAGCCGTGCCTGGAGTGTCGGTCTTTGTCATTGAGAGCCAGATTGGAAGTTCGCCGACGCTCACCGCAGGAACGGTGGCGCTCAGGGTTGGCTCGATCGAGACGATGGTGCCGGTGCTGCCGATGAGTGGGTTGCGAAGCGCAACAGATCGCTCGGTGCCAAGTTCAATGGTTGTGCCGTTGCTGATTACGCCAGTTGGCGTGACGAGCAGCTTGCGGCCGCCGCTGGTCAGCGTCGGGATGGTTCCAGGCGTCGCCTCCTTGAAGGCGACCAGTTTGCTGAACAGGACGTTCCCTGCGGATGCGGCTGGCATTATTCGGTCTCCTTGTCTTCAGCCGCAGACGCGGCACGCTTGGCGATTCCTGCTGCGATCCAAGCCTCTGCCTGAACCACAGGTGCGTTGATGATACTACCGTCCGATGGCAACCCAGCCACGAACTCTCCCTGTGGGAGCGAGCCTGGCACGAACTGCACGTTGATGTGGCTGATGACTGGATACGTCAGAGGCTTCTTCAGGCTAGGCACTGGTCGCGATTGCCTCCACGCTTGCGATCTCGACCGTTGCCGTGATCGTCAGGAAGTCCTGATCGCCCCAAGTGTCCGTGCCGATGTTGGTGGAGGTCACGCTGGCTTGTGCGACATCGCCGGTGTTGTTCAGAGTCACGCCGTCAATGAGGCTGTCGCGCAGCCAAGTGCGCCACGCCATCAAGTCTTGATACTTGCGGCCGAGGTCAGCCTGAGGCTGAATGTAGATCACCACATTGAGCGTCAGCGTGATCTGGCGATTGCTTGCGCCGTAGTTGATCGAGTCATCTCCGGGGATGATCACCGCCGCTGGCACCACCGCCAGATTGTCAGGCGGGAACGAGTGAACCGTGCGAAGCGTGTAGCCTGCTGGCGCAGCCTTAGCTGACAGGTGCGCGGCAAGACCCGCGATGACCGTTCGGTCGTCAAAGCTCATCGAGCTAGACCTTCACGAGTCCGATACGCCTCCAGCAAGACTTGCGCTTCAGGATGCAGAGCGCGCGCTTGGCGAAGAATGCCGCCGAGATCTTGTGATCCGATCACGCCGAACGGCGAGGTTCGCGAGGACCAGACTGCACCTGCTTGGATGATCGCGGCTTGCTTGACTGCGTTTGGCACGGACGGCCAGCCGAAGACGCCGACCACCTTGACGCCGCGATACACGTCGCGTGGGAAGTTGCGCGGCCACGTCACCGACACGTCAATCTCGTTGTAAGGGAAGCCGTCTAGCGCTGCATTGGCAGGCGCAAGATTGAAGTCGGTTCCTGCGGTCCACGTCGTCTCGTAGGTGCCGTTGGCATCGTCATCTGTCTGGAGTGTCGTGACGCTCACGAGGTCGTCAATCAGGACGTACTGATAATCCGTCGCGGTGTAGTAGCGCGTCTCGGACGCTGTGCCGAAGCCGCTCTTCTTGCCGGTGTAGAGATCAATCAGCGCGTCGGTTGCATCAAGGACGGACTGGAGCGGCGTGTCATCGGTCGTGTCGGCAGTGCCGATTCCAATTGCGCTCTTGAACTCTGCGAGTGTTGCGTATGACATCAACGACCTCCGATTTGTAGGACATACAGCGTATGCGTGCCTGATTCGGTGACAGCATACAACTGCACCCGCTCAGGGACGGCGATTGTCAGCGTGCTGCCACTATGAACCGCAAAGCCAGTGGATGTGGTGACGCCGAGCGGTCCGACGAAGATGTTGTGATTCCCCTGCGTGTCGGTGTGCAGCAGGAACGTTGAGCCTGGAACTAGTCCCTCACCGATGGCAACGGCAGCCGTCCCAACCGTGACCTGCCTGCTGCTCAGATTCTGCTCACTCACTCGCTTTTCCCCTTTTCCCGCCACTGGACAGGCGTTCGCTTGATGGTGGCTGTATTGCCCCACCTGACGACGATAGCGCGCTCTACGAGGCTGGGAGATGCCTCTGCGTTGATTCTAGGCTCACCCTTGCCAGCCAGTTTCTTGATCCTGTGCCAGATGTTCATTTTCCCTCCTGCGATAAGCGAAGGGGTCTCGAGCCGACGCCCGAGACCCCTTCCCTCAACCTAGTTGCCTAAACGATTAGGCGACGTTGGCTGACTGGTACGACTTGACGGCCGTTGTCTGAGAAAGGCCAGTCGCGCCACGGACTTCCACCTTGTAGGAGATCAAGCCGAGGTTCCACGCGAACTCGCGGGAAACTTCAACTCGAACTCCACCAACGAGAGCCGTGTAGATCTGTCCGAGGTCACCGAACAGGATTGCGCCTGCGGTGTTGTCGGTCAGGTCAATAAGCGCTGCGCTGTAGACAGGCGCTCCGAGGAGTCGGTCTGCCACATTCGCATCGCCTGGTCGGAAGATCGGCTGTCCAGCCGTATCAACAAGACCATTCACAACGCCGAGCGTCGTGTCGTTCATCAACCAACCAGCCTTTGGTGCGCGTCGGTACGCCTGGTTCACAGACGCCTTCAGCTTCGCAAGGTCAGTGAATGTTGGGTTCACTGAAGTGGTTCCTGAGCCAGTTTGGCCAACGGTGGCAGCAGCGGCAATAGCGGTACCGGCGAAGGCACCGTGAGCAACTGCGACTTCCGCGCCGCACTTCTCAGCGATCATCGCGCTCAGGTCAAAGGCTGCGTCTTCGGCAAGCTCTTCGGTGACCTGAATGATGGTCGCGTACTTGATTGGCGTGAGGGACAGCGCGCTGAGCGTTCCGTCCGACTCGCCAATCGTGCCAGCCTCAGCAACCGATCCAGCGGTTCCAAGAGCCGTGACTCGTGGGAACTGGATGTTGTTGCCGGTGCTTGTGCGAACGACCGTGACGATTGCTGGGTCAATGAATGGGTTGAACTGAGCCGCAACGACGTTCACGCGGTCAGCGATGGTGACTGGGTTGCCCAGACCAGTGCTGCGCGAGACATCGCGGTACTCGAAGACCTGTGCGCCGCCTGCACGCGCAAGTGCGCGCAGTTCGTCGTTGGAGCCTTCGCTCTTCTCAACCTTCGGAGCGATTGCCGTTGCGAACTCGGCTCGCACTGCATCAGCAGCGGAGCGAGCCTCAGCGGCTTCCTTCTCCGAACGAATGGCGGTCGCAACCGTTGCGGCCTCCGAAGTAAGTTTCTCAAAGCGAGCCTGTGACTCGCCCTCAAGCGCTTCGCCCTTCTCGGCAAGGTCAGTCACGATGGACTGAGCCTCGGTCAAGAGGGAAGCACGCTTTTCGTGTAGCTTCCTAACGTCTGACATTTCTGTCTCCTTGTCTTGATTTGGTTTCCACAATGGTGCGGCTCACCAAGCGGGATTGTCGTGCGTGGGCTTGCGTACTAGCGCAGCGGGACGCCGACCTCGTGGCTTCTAGAGCGATTCTGATTCCATCTCGGCAAGCAGCAACTTGGCGCGAGCGATGGATGGGTCCAGCACTACGCGCTTCGGAGCCAACTTCTCCGTGACGGTTTCAATCACCTCGACATCCTCTTCGGTCAGCGGTTGCGCCGACTTCAAGGACTCGATGGCTGAGATAAGCCGGTCGCCGTCTACGCCCATTCGGGACGCGACCTTGCGAACGGAGGTAAGTCCGAGCGTCGCAGGATAGGCAGGTGTCTGCCCTGCGCTCAGCACGGAAACCTCAAAGAGATTGACTTCTTTCAGCGTGCGGGTGTCTTCGTCCCAGTCATCGCCATTCTTTGGGATGGTGAAGCCGAAGGACATTCCCATTGCACGAGCCTCGTACGTCAACTTGCTGATGACGCCTGCGGCGTCTGGATCGGCTGGATCAAGGCGAGCCTCAACCTTCAAGCCGCGCTCGTCTTCGGTAAGTGCAAGGCGGCCGCTCGCGGTTGTTGCAAGTGCGCGCGTCTCGTCGTGTCCAAACAGGAAGGAGACGATCTTCTTGCCGTCAGCAATGCGCGAGAGCGTGCGACGGAAGGCGCCTGGAGCGATCACCTCGGTGAATGGCAAGCCAGAGGAAGGCGTGCCGAAGAGCGCGGCGTAGCCGGTGAATGTCTTCTGACCGTCTTGCTCTTCTGTCACGGTGAACTCGCCCATCGGAAGAGCGCGCGTCTCAAGTTCCTTCACGTCAAACCTCTCTTCTTCGGTCAGCGGCGCTAGCACACCGTCCGCCCATTCTATGACGCGATCTGCGCCATTCTCTGCTGTGGGATCAACGCCCCACAGGTACGCGGCCACGGCACCAGGTCCTGGGAAGTCCTCGTCGTCTGGGTTGTTGTTCCGAGCCACGTCTTCCCAGTCAATCCGGTGGCGAAGAATCCACGCGCGCATCCGCGTCACCTTGTCATCCTGAACTTTCCCAGCGCGGAGCTGCCGCGCCTCTTCAATGGTCTGATCGGTCAAGCCTTCGCCAGCGAGGCCGTTTCGTTCGTAGGTCAGACCCTTCTCGGCGGCTTCTTGGATGTATTGCGGCACGTCAATCAGCACGCGGATTTCATCATCGTCCTCGCCGTGATCGTCAGGCTGCCACGCGTTGCAGTAGTAGGCGCCGTTCACATAGTCATCCCACTTCTCGCAGTACGCCTTGTCGCCCTCGACCTTTGCCTCGTTGTAGAACAGGCAGTTGCCGCAGGCGCGGCCATCTGGCACGTCAGGCGAGAGTGCAGGTCGGTAGTTATCTGGCAGCACTCGAAGCGCGCGATCTGGGTCGCTGTACCGAGGATGCTCTGGATGCAGGAGATCATTGTCGCCGACGTATGCGGAGTTCTCTGGCGAGCCGGTGCGCGCAAGATGCAGGAACGCGTTGACGCGCGCCATCGCCCATTGGTTGCGTCCGATGCCTGGTCGGTGGCTCGTGCTATAGGCGCCAGCACCTCGGCGATACACGGCGCGCAGTGCGTCTACTCGCACGCGCGTCCAGACTGGACGATCTGCGTCTGCCATCTCCTTGTTGTGATCGTCTGACTTGTTCTGGAGCGCAGTCTCTTGCGCTTCGGTCAGTTCAATGTCGCCGAGTTTGCCAGCGGCAGAGCCAGGCTCGTTCTTGTCGCTTCCTGTGATCTGATCACCCTCAGGAGCTGGAGCGTCGGCGCGCTTCAACGAATACGATCCGCCTGGCTCAATGCCTTCGCCAAGCGAGATGGCAACCATCTGTGCTTGAGCGGCAGCCTTGCTCGTGTGGCAGCCGATCACTTCGCCGTCTTGTTTGACAACGGCCCAGCCGCTGCAGTCTGGCGACTCATCCGTGACGAAGTACGGCATCAGACCTGCTCGTCTTGTCCTAGTGTGCCGATGTTCAGCGGCTTCCAGAACTCTGCGCCGCCGTCCACCGGCGAGCGGTCCTCAAGGGATCGCACTTCGTTCACGGACAGGAAGCCATTGTTCAGCGCCGTCGCGTAGGCGTTGTATCGCTCCTGCGTCGTAGCGCGAAGCAGGCCGTCCAGCGTGAACTTCAAGAAGGTCTGCTCGGCTCCTGGCACGATGCGCTGGAACGATGCCTCAAGGCGCGCGATCATTGGTCCGAGTCCGAGGCGCAGCCACTCAATGCCGATCAACTCGACCGAGGCGTAGGAGGTGTTGCCGCCTGGGTACTGGAGCAGGTGCAGCGGCACGCCGTAGATACGAGCGATCGCTTCCACGCCGTAGTGCATCGTCTCCACGAGCTGCAAGTCGCTGATCTTTGCGCCGAGTTGCAGATAATCTGCGCCGCCAGTTAGGACGGCCACTCGCCACGCCTTGTCCACGCCGCCGTGTCGGCGACCGAAGCCGGTGCGGAGTGCCTCGGCCTGATCCTGCGTCAACTCGCCTGGAACCTTGATCAGACCGCCGACGCTTGCGTTGTTCTCGTAGAACTTCGCGCTGAAGATTTGCGTCGCGCTTGCAAGTCCGAGCGTGACCTTGTGATGCTCAATCGGTGACAAGCCGCGATAGTTCTCGCCAGTGGCGAAGAGCGGGATGTGGATGATCTCTGCGGTTGTCAGCGTGATTGCGCCTTCGGTTGTCTCGATGTGATACAACGGCTCGCCGAACTCGCCGCTCCTGATCTGCACCTTCTGCGGATCAAGGACGCGGGTCTCAATCACATTGTCGGATGAGTCGCGCAAGCAAAGGATGAAGGCGTTGCCGTCTAGAAGAAGTGAGGTCGTCACGCGATGCTTGAACTCAAAGGAAGTGAAGTTCGGATTGTTCGGAATCGGGAAGTCCATCCATCGCGGACGCGGACGATACGGTCGGCGCGTTCCGTCAATGCGAATGTAGGTGTCCCACGGAAGTCCAGCGATCGTGTCGGCGTAGAGCTTGACTGCGGCGTATAGCGCGCCAATGCTGGTGGCATTCTCTTGGGTGACTAGCACGCCTGCCGAGGATGACGTCGCTTCGTTGCTCAGCCACTGGCCGCCGATGAATCGCTTCTCCTCTGGTTGTGGTTGGCGTCCGAGGACGCGATCAAGGATGCCCATTCGTCTCCCTACAACTCAATCCACTTGACCTCAGCCTTCGGCTTCGGCGCTGGTGCATTGCCTAGTGTACCCGCTCGGCTGTGCGCCATTAGACTTGCCACAAGCAAGTCAATGCGCTTCAGGCTTGTCTTTGATTCTTTCTTGACCATCAAGCCGTTGCGCGAATAGTACGGCGTAGCGTTGGCTGCGTGCCGTGCCAGACTTGGGTCGCCATTGTGCTTGACCCTGCCATTCACGACTGCATCGTAGAAGGCAGCCGTCGCTGGAACCATCCGCGAAGGCGTCTGCGGAAACTCAACGACAGGCAGTCCCATCTGCTGCCACGCCTCCATCGAGCGCTGCCATCGGAACGGATCGCAGACGATCTCACGCACGTTGTGCGACTTGCAGATCTCAAGCATTCGCGCCTCGACCTCTTCCACCGGCACGCGCCAGGAGAGTTCGGCGTCAAGCGGTCGCTCCCAGTGTCCAAGCACGAAGAACGCCTTGTCGCTGACGCGGCAGGCGACGATGGCCGTGGAGTCATTGCTGAACGATCCGTCAAAGCCGAGGACGATCTCGTCCTCCTTGTGCAGCTCGATCTGATCGTCCTTGCAGGCTTCCCACGTTCCAGTCGGCAAGAAGGCTTGCGCGCTGGTCACCCATTGGTTCAGCCGCTTTGTCCTGAACTCTGCCTCTGGCGTGCGCTTCTTGGCTGAGAGCAGGTCATCCACCGACAGGATGGCTGGCTCGCTGAGCAGTCCTGGATTCGCCTCGCTCCACTTGGCTTCGTCAAGGTAGGCGTCATCGGCGGCTTCCCACCACGCCATTCCAAGCGTCGGATCGTCATTCTCGCCTGCGATGCGCCTGCGCGCCAACTGGTAGAGCGTGTAGGCGATTGAGTCCGAGCCGGTGGAATCGGTGCGCGGTCCTGCGGTCGTGATCGCCACGAAGAGTGGCGAGCGGCGTGCGCCCATCGAGAGCGACAGCACGTCAAAGAGTTCGCGGCTCGGCCACGCCGCCAGCTCGTCAGCGATCACCAGTGAGGCGCTCAAGCCTTCCTTCGTGAACGCCTCAGATGAGAGCGCCTTGTAGATGGTGCCAGTCCCCTTGAACTCCATCGCATCGCGGTAGACCTTGATCTGCGCGTTCAGTTCTGGACTCATCTCAACGGCTCGCCGCGCGTGGCTCATCACGAGTTTCGCCTGATCGCGGTCGGCTGCCGCCGAGTAGATCTCGCCGCCTCGGTCGCCGTAGATTCCGAAGAAGAGCGGCAGGGTAGAGGCGAGCGCCGTCTTGCCGTTCTTGCGTGCGATGCCAGTCAGGAAGAAGCGGTGCGTGAAGGTGCCGTCCTCCTTGCGAGCCAGAACCCTGCGAAGCAGGCGCCTCTGCCAGACCCTGAACTGGAGCGGCTCGCCAGACGAACCGGCAATCGAGTCTTTGGCGATTGGTACGAGGTCCTCGGCGAAGTCGGCAACGATGTCTCCGAGCGAGCGGCTGAGGTCAGCCGGTGCGACAGGCGTCAGCCAGCGCGGTGGCCAGCCTTCTGCGCCATCCTGTCTCGGTACTTGTCTATCTTGGACTGGCTCTCCACCATTGCGATCCCTAGTTTGGCTCGGTCGGCTGGAGTCAGCCCGAGGTGATTCATCCACTTGCGAATACTCTCCTCCGTGCTTGTCCTCATCCCAGCGGCTGGGTGAGCGTAAGCATATCCCTTGTCCGTGTAGAGGATCGGACCGTCGGTGGCCAGTCGCGCTTCAAGCGTTGCAAGATGCTCGATGTCCTTGACCAGCATCGTGAGCGCGTCGCGGTCAGAGACGGCGATCCAAGAGCCTGCGTGTTCAACGATTCGGTGCCACGCCTCGGTCGCAATCGGACCCAAACCGTCCGGCACGCCCAGTTCGGACGCACGCGGCAAGCTGTTTTCAAGACGAACAACAACAGCACGAGACGGACGAAGTGTCCCTCGTTTTTGTTTTATTTCGTTTGGTGTCTTGGCTGGTCCTGACATAAATCCCCCCTAGCCTAACCTGCACACGCCTGTGCAGCAC
>Ga0172373_10006165_pt1 | contig 16059 bp, 13 predicted proteins | sample Lak10m_2_FD_114546 | JGI IMG/M metagenome (GOLD analysis project Ga0172373, IMG submission 114546) | Freshwater microbial communities from Kabuno Bay, South-Kivu, Congo - kab_092012_10m | ecosystem: Environmental > Aquatic > Freshwater > Lake | place: Democratic Republic of the Congo...
AGATGGTAAGATTAATAATAACTGGACAATTGTTTCTAAAAACTATTATGAACTTTATAAATTAGTTCCAAATTCAGTTGCAATTAAATATAGAAAAGAAGTAAATATTACAGAAACTTCTAACAGGTCATTTACATTCTGGTTCAGAAGTCACTTCAGTGCTATTCCTTCTAAGAAAAATATAACTTCTATTGTTGATAATAATGGTTATGTTCAGTTGACAACGAACGTACCTCATGGTTATTCAGTAAATGATATAGTCGAATTATATTCTGTACAGGGTTATACAAATACTATTTATTATATTAGAGAGGTAATAGATGAATATAACTTTGTTATTGAGTTAGAATATGCTACAGGTATATCTTCAGTTAATGGTAAAGTACAGTACAAACAGATGGCTCCTGTTTTATATGGTTATAATATTAATAACCCTAGTGCTTCAGGTATGTCAATTGAATTATTAAGAGGTTATGTGAATATTTCTATTAATAATCAGAATTATATATTTAATACAGGTTTAGCAGATTATGATGCATCTGCATGGTATTCAGTTGTTGTAAATATGTCTAATAAATTTAATCAGTTAAGTGTATATTTATATAAAATGAGTACTGCTAATCCTAATAATATGCCTCAGTTACAATCTAGTCACTTATTATTACAATATAATGAAACTAAAGACTTAAACGGCCCTGTTTCAGTAAACAGTGGCGATAATTGGTATTTGCTTGGTGCACCTTTAGATTTAACAAATATAAGAATATTTGAAGCTCCTATTGAAGAAGAATCGCAAGATGCAGTATTAAATCAATATGTAGTAAGAGATACGCAGCTTGCTTTACTTGTTGATAATGCTATACCTCAACTTAAATTAATGAAATTGTCTAACCCAAGGTAGATATATCATATTGGAGATACATACCTAAATAAATCAAAATCCTAGATAATAAACAAATTGCCTTTGAGCTATAGAATATAATAGGTATATTTGAAAAATACAAATAAGATGAGCAATAAAAAACAAAGAAATGACGAATTTAATAATGCCAGAAGAGCTTTAGACGATTCATTTGAAAGTCTATTAAGTGATGACGGTTTATTAGAAGATAGTATAGATGACACTGAAGATTTACCTTCTGTTACACCAAATGTCAGACACGATTATGTTTCAATGAAACAGGGTGCCGCAGATAAGGCAAAGAAAACGATTACTGCATTAATGAAATTCTACCTAGATGAGGATATTATTGAGCAAGATGAGTATGTTAAAGCAAGAAAAAAGATTGATGAAATGACATTAAGCAGTTTAATGTTTCAATTAGAAACAGCAGAACAGGCTTTAGTTACTCTTCTTAGAACAATTGATAGCGGTGAATTAGCACCTAGGATGTTCGAAGTTTTAGGTACATTACAGAAGTCAATGCTTGATATCATTAAGAGTCAGACTATGTATCTTGTAGCAGCAGAAGAAAGTGTTAAAAAACTTTCACGTGATGTTGAAGTATTTACTGATAGAAAGAATAAAAGGTTGAATCAGTCTTCACAGTCAGCTGGACAAGTAAGTAATATAAATAGAGGTACAAAATCTCTAATGGAAGAAATACAAAATGAAATAAAAGAAACCGGATATGAAAATATTGACGGTTTAGAAGAAATTAACCCAGAAGACGTAGAATAATGAAATTAAAGAACATATCCGAATTCAAACTAGTAAATGAAGCACAGACTGTTATGAAACTATCTGTACCTAAAGATGTTAGAGAAATGAACAGACTTTTTAAGAAGGCTGGTCACCAACTTTATATTGTTGGAGGTGCAGTAAGGGATGCGCTTTTAGGAAAAACTCCTAAAGACTACGACTTAGCGACAGATGCTAAACCTGAAAAAGTAAAGTCTATTTTATCAGGTATTTACAAGTTTATTGAAATCGGTGAAGCCTTTAATATTGTAATGGCAATTGCACCTGATGGTGAAGAATACGAAATCGCTACTTTTAGAGAAGATTTATCTGGTGGTAGAAGACCTGACGCTGTTAAATTTACTACAATTGACAAAGATGTTCTCAGAAGAGACCTTACTATCAATGCTTTATTTTATGATATAGATAGAGATGAAATAGTAGACTTAGTAGGAGGTATCAAAGATATTGAAGATAAAAATATCAGGACAGTAGGTGACCCTCTTGAAAGATTCGGTGAAGATGCACTTAGAAAACTAAGAGCAATTAGATTTGCTGCTAGAATAAATGGCAGGATAGATAAAGAAGTAGACAATGCTTTAATTAAAGATAATTCTTTACCAGAAGTAAGTGCTCCTAGAATACATGATGAATTTAAAAGCGGAATTGAAAAAGCAAAGAAACCTGAATATTATCTTTCTCTAGTAGAACAGTATAATTTCTGGGACAGTATTTTTCCAGGCATTGAAGTAAATAAGAAGTTTATAAATACACATAACTGGAAAGTACAATTAACAGAGCTTTTAAAACCTAATGATATTGATTCTATTAGTAGAAAAATGAAAGAGAAATTAGCATATACTGAAGAAGAGACAAATTCCATAGAATTTATGCATTTCTTATTGAATTTTAATATTGATACAGATTTAATAGAAGGCCTTAAAAAAGCAAAAAAGAAAGGCGTTGATATTAAAGATGTTATAGAGTTTTCTAGATTTAATAACATTGACTCAAAAATAATTAAAGGTCTATTTAGACATGAGATTACTACTAAAGGTAATTCTCCAGAACTTACAGGTTTAAAAGGTAAAGAAATAGGCGATAAAATCGCTGAAATCGAACTTGATAAATTTATAAAAAAATGGCTATAATATATGAGTGGCTTATTTGGCCTAAATGAAGACAGCGTACAACAAGTAAGTGCCGATGTTTGGTCAACTGATAAGATTAATCAGTTGATGGATTTAATTGAAAGCGGTGGTAACACAAAAGGTATAAGAAAACCATTTTATGATGGTAACCCACAATGGAGACAGGGTAATATTGTATTTAATTATACTGACCTTGAGCTTTCAGAAATAAAAAGATGTGCTAGAGATATCACATACTTTGCCGAGCACTATTGTGTTGTAATGACAGATGAGGGTTTACAAAGAATTAGATTACGTGACTATCAAATAGAAATGCTTAAACATTTCGTGGCAAATAGATTCTCTGTTTGTCTTGCAAGTAGACAGATTGGTAAAACTATATGTTCTGCGATATTTATAGCATGGTATCTTTTATTCAATTTCGATAAAAATGCTTTGATTCTTGCCAATAAAGGTGCAACAACAAAAGAGATTATGGATAAAACAAAAGTTATCTTAAGTCACTTACCTTTTTTCATGAAACCAGGCGTTTTAAAGAATGACGTATATGAGATGAAATTTGACAATGGTTGTCGTATGGTTGGTCAAACAACAACAGGTAAAGCAGGTATCGGTTTTACCATACACTTATTATTCCTTGATGAGTTTGCTCACGTCCATCCTAATTTCGTTAACTCTTTTTACGAAAACGTTTATCCTACACTTTCTTCATCCAAGGTATCGCGTATTATAATAACCAGTACACCGAACGGTTATAACTTATTTTATGAAATATACAAAGGCGCAGTAGGTGGACAAAATGAATATGCTGCATTTAAAGTAGACTGGTGGCAAGTACCCGGGAGAGATGAAAAATGGAAAGAACAAGAGGTTAAAAACTTAGGTTCAGAAGAGGCCTTTAATAGACAGTATGGTAATCAGTTCCTTGCATCTAGTAACTTGTTATTACAAGGTAGTACTATAAAAAGATTACAGTCAGGTAAAAAGAAATACATCTTCCATGATTTTGAGGAATTTGAAAACATTCAACTTGACTTAGAAAGATATATGCTTTGGGACCCAGGTTTTGATACAGTATATTGTACTGACAAAGAGAAATTCTATTTATTTTCAGTAGATACAGCAGAAGGTAATGGAGGTGACTATAGTGTTATTAATATATTTGAAGTTAATCATATGGACCCAGAAGACTTTGATAAACTTGTTGCACCCGGTGCAACAAGGGACTTCTTTGGTTTATATCAAGTAGCAAGATTTGCAAGTAACGAACATAGTATAGAAGATTTTGCAAAAGTTCTTTATACATTAGCAATTGATATATTTGACCCAGAAAACGTTAAAATTGTACTAGAATGGAATTATAACGGTGCATTAGTAATGAAACATCTTCAAACTCTATTTCCACAGAGAAATGAATTTGACGAATCAATGGTATGTAGATTTAAACATAGACATGACGCTAAAAATGTTAGTTACGGTTTAAAGGTTAAAAAAGATAACAAAGTGGTTTTTTGTCAAAACTTCAAGAAATACATAGAACAAAGAAGAATGTTAGTTACTGAAGAAGATACTGTAAGACAACTTGAAACATTTGGTAAAACACCTTCAGGTAGTTATAGTGGACAATTAGGTAATGACGATTTAGCGATGAGTTCTATTATTGCAACAGAATTTTTAATGACAGCTGACTTTTCCGATTTTGTCGAAGAGATTTTAGACTTTGTTGATGTAAAAATTAGCGACAAAATTGAAGAAATATTATACAAAGAGAGTGACGGAGATGGTGACACTGACTTTGACATATATAGCTTGGTTGGTAAATAAAATGCCGATAACATTAACAAACTGTTGATGATATATAACTAAACATATAAGATAAAAAAAGAATAACCGAAATGGCACTTAGTCCTGATTTAGCACAATTTGCGAATAAAGCGAGTGGAATTTACCGTTTAGAGTTCGACAAGTCACAGACTGCTACTATTCCAGCAGAAACTATTAGACTTGTTGTAGGTTTCTCTAAAAAAGGTCCATTCCAGACTCCTGTTTTTGTTCCAGATACAGGTTTCTTTGAAGAAGTATACGGTCCAATCGACAGAGGTCTTGAAAGAAAAAAATCATTCTTCCATCGTACAGCCCTTGCTGCACTTGAAAGAGGACCTATCTTAGCATTAAACTTGTTAAGATTAAACAATGACGAGGATAGCGTAAACGTTGATAAGATTGAATATCAAACTTTCTCAACAGCTATCTCTACTGAAAACCAAGCAGAAAAAGAAGCTCTTTACTCTGGTTTTTATAACAAAGATAGATTCTGGTTCCCAGAGGCAGAAGCATTCCTTACAAACATAGGGGATATTAATAAAGGTATAATTCAATTTACAAACCTTAGCCAAACTCCTGTTTCAATTATAGTAAGACATGCGCAATCTGTACAAGGATTTAATGTTACTGCAAGAGATTGGTACGGTATGGGTAATGTACCTGAGTTCATGAACGAAACAGATTATATTAAAGACTATATGGTTGATGTAATCGTAGTTGAAGGTGACTGGACTAACTATCAAAAATTAGCAATTGACCCTATATTCGGTCAATATTTTGATGAGACTAAAGGTTTAATCAAATCTGAGCTTACTAACTATTTACAAGACCCTAATGTAAATGTTCTTGCAACATATACAGGTTCTTTAATACCTGAATTTATTGACTTACAAGGTAATAACTTATTCATTGAAAATCAAGTTAACTTTGATACAGCAACTACAGGATTATTCTGTGCTGTAAACAAAGATGCTTTTTATGATGAAGAAGTATTAAGCGGTACAGCAACAGGTATTGATATGATTGGTCATAACTTAGAGTACTTAACAAATAATAATCCATCATTTAATAGAATTAAATTCTTATCTTATGATAGAACTATTAAAGATGATTTAGCGTATGCTGAATTTGTAACTCCTGAAATTAGCCTTTCAGTAAATACTAGTGAAGATATTTCATTTTACTTATCTTCTGCACCAGGAGCAGCTAGTCAAACTCCGCCTGTAGTATCTTCAGGTGATTTAGTTGCAGCAGGTTCAGGTGATGTTAACTATGTAGTTGCAATTGGTATTAGTACACATAGTGAATTCTCTTCTAAAATAGATGGTAATTTATTTACAAACGAACCTGGTACTATTTCTAGAAAAGTAGGTTCTTATGTATTAATGACTGATGGTGCTGACTATAAATGGGCTCCAATTGTTTCTATAACAGCAGTATCTGGTATATACAATATTGGACTTTCAGTTGAAGAAGCTGGTTACGAGGTATACTTAAATGGAGGTGAAATGTTCTTCATTTCTGCACCTAACTGGTTAGACCATGATAATATTAACTTTAACTTTAAGTCAGCTAAATATAATACTCTTTATGATGATTATATTAACGGTGTAATTACATCAGGTGATAAAGCATGGGATTCAGGTGAAGCTGCACCTTGGTTCTTAAAATTCACTAATTACTACTATGGTTCACTATTAGGTGAAGGATTTGTTACAGACAATACTTCAACCGTAGGTAATGGTTCTCCAGTAATGGGTGCATCATCTTATAGTATACCTGTTGCTGTAGTTGAAGCATATGAAGAAGATACTTATGTAACTCTTGCTAACTTACCTGCACCTAGTACAGGAGCATATTTCGAAAGTGATGGTACAACTGCAGTTGACGATTTAACTGTAATTTCATTAGCTGGAAAATTAAATGCTACTATAAATATAGATATATCAGCTTCTGCAAATCTTCCTTTAAATGAGATTTACATTAATAAAGCTACATATAACTCTATTATTCAAGTAGGAGATTATTTAGTTGCAGATGAAGTTGGACCTACAGGTGAGTCTAGACTTACTAAAGTAAATAGAATTATAGCAGAAGGTACTTTATTAAAAGTAATCACTGATTCAGCTATTAAGAAAACAACTTTATCAGTATCATCTATTACAGTAGAAAGATATAGAGAAATAGAAACTATTATCGAACACTACAAATTGTTTGAATTAAATGGTTTTACTTTAAATCCTTTATATCATATGCCTGATGGTACACAAGATAAAATCGATACTATCTATAATGACACTATGTCTCCAGATTCAGCTTTATTTAAAGCTTTAATTGATAAAGACAATATTACTTATAGATATGTAGTAGATACATTTGGTCTTGGTATTCAACCAGAGTCTAAATATCAACTTGCTAGACTTGCTTGTAAGAGACAAAACGCTACAGCGATTCTTAATGCTCCATCAATGGAAGACTTTAAGAAATCAACTAGCCCTAGATTCGTTGATATTACAGGTTCATTGAGCACAAGATTTATTTCACAAGGTGGAGATTTATCACAAAACCCTGATTTTGTATACAGCTTACCTACAATTAAAAATGGTGCAAACTACTCTGCATTCTACTCTCCTTATTTAGTAGTAAGAGACAGAGGTAAAAACATTACTGTTCCACCTGCAGGTATTGTATCTAATAATTATATTGACAAGTATACAACTTCTTTACCTTGGTCAATTGTTGCAGGTCCAAGAAGAGGTGTACTTTCAGGATTAGGTTTAGTTGGTCTTGAACTTAACTTCAATAAAGAAGACAGAGATGATTTAGAACCATTTGGTCTTAACCCTATTATTTTCCAAAGAGGTGTAGGTTTAATGATAGCTGGTAATAAAACAGCTCAACAAAATCCAAAATCTGCACTTTCAAGCGTACATGTAAGAGAGGTATTAATTTATATTCAAGACGGTATTGCTGAAATTCTTAAGAACTATCAGTTTGAGTTCAACACTGCACAGACAAGATTAGAAATCAAAACTCTTGCAGATAACTTCTTAACTGCTATTCAACAAGATAACGGTGTATATGATTTCAAAAACATAATGGATGAAAGTAATAACACTTCAGATGTGATAGATGCAAACATGGGAGTATTAGATACATTTATTGAACCAGTTAAAGGTTTAGAAATCTTAATCCACAGAACTACTGTACTTAAAACAGGTGCTATAGCAACTGGACAATACAGATAATCTAAAGACGGCGAGTAATCGCCGTCTATTTTTCTAATATATAGACTAAATAGTAAAAAAAATTAAGGATAACAATGGCGTTACCACATTTTAATAAAGCAAAAGCATCGAAGAATCTTTACGAACCAGTACACCAGAACTTGTTTGAAGTTACATTCTTACCTCCTTCAGGTATTACAGGTGGCGATCTTCTTTTAGAACATGTCAATACCGTAGGTGGTCTTGACGGTGTTAACCCTGCTGTTGAAGCAATTGGTCAAAAATATAAGTTTTCTGACAGAAGTTACGCTGGTATGCCAGGACAAACTTATATTGACGTTGCTATTAACTTTTCATTAAACTTAAATGAAGCTAACCAGATGTATATCTATAAAACACTAAGAGATTGGTATAAAAAGATATATGACCCTGCTACAGGTGCAATGGGTCTTAAGGTAGACTATACAGGTGATATGATAATAGTAGAATACAACAGAGCAGGTAATATTTACAGAAAACTTACTCTTAATGACGTATTCCCTATTACTCCTCCTACAGGACTTGACGGTAGAGATTACAGTGCAGCTGATGCCCTTGCAATCGACATGACATTCAGATGTGATTACTGGACTGAAGAGTTAGCATAATTAATATTAAATTAAAGCCTAGGTTAAAGCCTAGGCTTTTTAGGGTTTATTCTAGAATAAATGAATCCTTTTATATTTTTACCATATAACTATTTTATCAAGTTATATGAAAACACTATTATGGTTAGACGATATTAGAAATCCCTTCGAAAACGAAGGAGAATGGTTAGTATTTTCACCTATACTTCAACCTTTTAATACAATTTGGGTTAAAAACTACAACGAGTTTGTAAAATGGATTAAAGAAAACGGTCTTCCTGACGCTATTTGTTTTGACCATGATTTAGGTGAAGATGTTGCATCAGAACTTGTATCTAAAGGGGTTAACAAAAAGGAGGCCAGAAGAAAAAAGAAAGAATTCCCGACAGGTTATGATTGTGCAAAATGGTTGGTAAATTATTGTATAGATAAAAATAAAAAGATACCATTATTTAATATACAGTCTGCAAATCCTGTAGGCGCAGAAAATATTAGAGGTATACTCAATAATGCAAATAAACATATATGAAAAGAATTACATTTATATCTGATACTCATACTAAACATAAAGGGTTAAGTTTACCAGGAGGCGATATTCTTATACATTCAGGTGATATTATGAGCTCCGGTTACTCAATAATGGAAGTATATGATTTTTTACTTTGGTTTGATTCGATAGACAATTATGATTTTAAGATTTTTATTGCAGGTAATCATGATAGAGTATTTCAGAATGACTCTGATAAGATAAAAGGAATATTAACGGGATATAAAACTATTGACTATCTTGAAGATGATTTTGTACAACTAGAATTTGAAGACGAAACTATCAAAATTTGGGGTACACCTTGGCAACCTTGGTTTTATAATTGGGCTTTTAATTTACCTAGAAATGGACCGGGTTTAGCTTCAAAATGGGAAATGATTCCTGAAGACACTGACATCCTTATTACACATGGACCTCCAATGGGCATATTAGATAGAGTAGAAAGAGATAATCAAAATGTAGGTTGCGAACTTCTATTAGAGAAAATACAAGAAATAAAACCTAAAATAAATGTATTTGGGCATATCCATGAAGGTTACGGTTATATTTCTAATGGTAATACACATTTTATTAATGCTTCTGTATTAGACGGCAGGTATGTATTAAACAATAAGCCTATTACTATTGATTGGGATAAGAAAAATAATTCTATAATTTTTATAAATGAATAACTTTAAAAAATACAGCGAATTGAAGAATAACTTAAATAAGTATACAATCTTTTGTGATATGGATGGTGTACTAACAGATTTCGAGAAAAGATTTAAAAATCTACCAGGTAATACTGAAAATCTAGACCCTAGTGAATTTGAGAAAAAACATGGACAGGGAATATTTTGGAAATTAATTGATGAAGATGGTTTAGAATTCTGGACCGATTTAGAGTGGATGCCTGATGGTCAAAAACTTTGGTCATGGTTAACTCCTTATAGTCCAACTATACTTTCTGCTCCTTCGAGAAATCCTTTAAGCAGAGAAGGTAAACATATATGGATTAAAAATCATTTAGGAATTAAACAGGACTTTTATACGATTAATCCAAGTAAATGGAAACCTCATTATAGAATCATTTTAAATAAAAATAAGCATCTTTTTGCTAGAAATGAATATGATATTTTGATTGACGACACTCCTAAAAAAATAGATGCATGGGTTAAAGCAGGAGGTACAGGTATATTACATACTTCTGTTGATGATACTATTTCTAAACTTGAAAAAATTCTAAGATAACTTGCATATTTTAAAATATTCTTGATATATAATATGATACTATAAAATTATTATAATATGATATGTCAGGAAATGTTACACAAAAGATACAGGTTCTTATTTCCGATGAAGACATGGTTACACTTAACGCTTTAATTATGCTAAATGCAATTAGAACTTCTAGAAAACCAATACCGTTGTCTACATTTGTAAGAGAACTTATCAAAGAGTATATTGACACAAATAAAAACCTATTAGAGAATGGGTTACAACAAAGGTCAATTGCAGCAGAAGATGTTAAAAGATACATTAATGCAATAAAAACACAAAATGAAAATAATCCTAAATAAATCTTAAATTATGAGTGACGAAAACAAAAATATCAATGAATTTGATGAAAATCAAAACTTAAGTTCTAGAGATTTAAGTGAAGATGATATAAGAAAAACTGTAATGAATCAAGAGTCAACGGGATTTGGTAATATTAATCAGAACGACTTTGTTGAAGAAAATACATCAAAGAAAATTAATGACCCTTATCTTGAAAATGCAAAAATGATGCAGGAATATACAGGTAAACAAGGGTTAGGTAATGTTAAATCTATTAGAGGTGAAGAAGATGCTCCTGATTCTGATATGTTATTAGGATGGCATAGACTATATGCAGAAGATATGCCTTCTGGTGGTAGATATTACCCAGCAGGTTTGTCAATTCATATTAGAGCAGCAAGAGCTGCAGAGATTAGACATTGGTCTACTATGAATGAAAGAGATTTATTTGACATTGATGATAAATTAAATCATATTGTACAGAATTGTACAAGAGTACAATCTGATAAGAGGATGATGAGCTGGAAAGACATCCTAGAAGAAGATAGAATTCACCTCATTCTTGCAATTAGAGATTTAACATTTAAAGATGGTGAAAACAAATTAAATGTTTCTAATACTTGTCAGCACTGTGGTACTAAAAATAGCATTGAAATCAGCAATCAAACTTTACAGTCTACAGGTGCGCCTATGGATATTGAAAAATATTATGACCCAGAAGAAAGAATGTATAATATTCAAACTAGAAGTTATGGTACAATAAGAATGCGACCTCCTTCAATCGGTGTAATGAGTGTTGTTACTAGATTTATAAATACAAAACAAAAAGAAGGCGGTTATTGGGACCAATCTTACTTACAGATATTCCCTTATTTACATTTAGACTGGAGAGGTTTAAACGAGAAATCCATATTTGATGGTGAAGTTTCATTCCAAGGATGGGACGAAAAGAAGTACATGCTTATCTATAGAATCGCTGAAAAAATGAGAGTTGGTGTACAACCTGAAATAAGAACAGACTGTTCAGGCTGTGGCGAGGAGGTCACAGCTCAAATTGACTTTCGGAACGGAATCAAAGCAATCTTTATTCCGACTATTTCAGATATCTCTGATGAACTTCTTTAAGATAAAGTATTATCTTTATAAGCACTGTCACATGCAGCCTTCTGAGATTGAAGATATGTATTACTATGAAGTAGAATATACAATTGACAATCTCACGAAGGACTTGAAGAAACAAAATGAGGCTAATGATGAACAGAAATCTGAAATGTCCCCTGGTTCATATATGAGTCAGGCTCAGAAATCAATGAAGTCTCAACAATCAGGTATGTCGAAGTCGATAAATACTCCAAGAATGCCAAAAGTTTCCGCACCGAGTATACCGAAATCAGGCGGATTCAAATTTTAAAAAATTATGAATGATTAGTGTTCAATTTTCTTAAAAATCCTTTTGATAAGCTAACAGCTGAGAATCAAGAGGAAATGAAGAACAGTATAAACATGATTAGAGACGCCGTATACGGTGAAGAAGGCGTCTTGGGGTTACTTTCTATTGCAACAGAACATCTTAAAAACATTTCTGATAAGTTAGACGTATTAAATAATACGATTTTAACAACTAATGCTAAAACTGCAGAATTTGATGAGAAAGCATTAGACAAAGCAGGAAAAGGTGCTGTTGTAATGGGGGATGGGATGATGAAAATTGTCGAGGCAATTAAGATATTTGAAAAGATTGAAGAAAAGACTGTTGAAAGATTTATATCCGGGATAGAGAAAATAGGCGAAGCGTTTAAGAAAATAGGCGAAGGTATGAAAGCCGTTGAACTTGCTGCAAATGTTTTATTAAAAATGGCAGGAGGTATAATTTTATTCGGTTTAGCACTATTAGTTTCAGGTCCAATTTATTTACTTGCGTTACCTTTAGCACCTATAGTATTAGGTGTAGTCATGGGTGTATTTTGGCTATTTACAAAAATACTAGGTGGAAAAGATGGTAGTAATATACTAGATGGCGCTAAAGCATTAATGTGGATGGCTGGTGCAATTATTTTATTTGGTGTTGCATTATATCTTGCAGGTTTAGTGTATGCTCAATTATGGAAAGGATTAATTGGTATGGTAGCCATTTTATTAACTATAATGGCTGTCGTTGGTATATTCTGGTTAATGGATGGTTTAAGTGATACAATAGGTGACGGTGTAAGAGCATTAATGTGGATGACTTTGGTTATTGTAGGTGTAGGTGTTATTTTATATTTAGCAAGTTTCGTATATGCTGAGCTTTGGAAGGGATTTATTGGGATGCTAGCAATTCTTGTTACAATAGGTGCCCTTGTAGGTTTAATGTTCTTAATTGATATGCTTTCTGGTACTATTTATGATGGTATTAAAGCTCTAGGTTTAATGGTACTTGTCGTAGTATTAGTTGGTGTATTATTATATGTTGCTGGTAAATTTTATGATGAATTATATGATGGTATGGTTGCATCGTGGCCTATACTTGTTGCAATAGGTGCATTAATTGGTTTAATGTTCTTAATAGATATGTTATCTGATACAATATATGACGGTGCATTAGCATTAGTAGCAATGGTAGGAGCAGCATTTTTTGCCGCACTATTATTATATATGATATCAGACTGGTCAGATGAAATGCAAGCAGGTCTAGGAGCATCTTGGCCTTTATTAATATTAATGGGTGCATTAATTGGTTTAATGTATTTGTTAAATGGTGCTAAAAGTCAAATGTTGATGGGAGCTCTAGTATTAGGTGCAATGTCTGTTGCTGTAATGGTACTAGCATTAGGATTACAGGTTTATCAAAACACTGCAGTCAAAGCAGGTTTTGATATGGCTAGCATGGGACTTTTATTATTAACTATTGCTGGACTAGCAGTTGAAATGGGTATAATAGGTATACCTGCTGTTGCTGCATTTGTAGCATTAGGTGCACTTACAATGCTAGCAGTGTCAGCATCTGTAATAGTACTTGCATATGCACTTAAAGAATGGAGAGCAGTTGGCTTCCAAGATAAAGATGCACAAGATTTACAAAAAGCAGTAGTAAGAATACCTATGGCATTCTTAGGTTTAACAGGAGACGAAGGTTTCTTTGGTGCTATTAAACAAGCTGCTAAGACTACTGTAGTTCTAGCTGCAGCAACAGTAAATGCTTTAATGATGTTAGCAATTGGTGCTAGTTTAATAACGTTAGGTAAAGGATTACAAGCATTTAAAGATACTGGTTTTACACCTGCTGATGCCGATAATATTGGTAAAATCATAAGTTCTGTAGCAGGTGCTTTTGCCAAAGTAACAAGAGATGGCGGAGATGACTGGAGTTGGTGGGATGTTAAAATGGGTATCTGGGCAATGGAAGACCTAGGAGGTGTCCTAGTAGGTATTGCAGACGGTGTACAGAAATGGGCTAATTTATACGTATCTAAATATGAGTATAATGAAAGCAAAGGAGAAATGGTCGAAGTTGACAGAGTAAAACTTACACAAAAAGACTTTGATAATGTTGCATACGGTATGGCGAAAGTAATTGGTGCTTTAGCAATGCCTCTTGCCCAAGTAGGTATGGCTGAACAAGGAAGTGGAGGCGGATTCTGGGCAGGAATATTTGGTGGAGGAGGTTACGTTAGTAAAGGTATACAAGCTTTATCAGGTGTAGGTGATATACTTACAGGTTTAGCATCAGGTGTACAGGCTTTTGCTGACCTTAAATTCACAACATATGAAATAGCAGATGCTGGTACTAAAGATGCTAAAATGGTACCTAAAGAGGTTCTTACTATTACTGATAAAGTTTTAGATACAGCTGTAGGTAATATAGGAAAAGTAATACTTTCCGTTGCTAAACCATTTGGTATGATTGGTCAAGGAATGTGGGGTAAATTATTCACAATGGGCGCAGGAGGTGACGTATTCCCATATAGCGCAGAAGATATTAAATCAGGTATAGATGCTTTAACAGGAGTAGGTGAAGTATTATCAGGTCTAGCTAAGGGTGTACAGGATTTTGCTAATATGACATTTACAACATATGAAGTAGTAGGTGCAGGTACTGATAAAGCTAAAATAATGCCTAAGGCAGTTTTAACATTAGGAGATAAAGATATTGAAAATGCTACTGGTAATATTGCAAAAGTAATACTTGCAGTTGCAAAACCATTTGGTATGATTGGACAAGGCTCATGGTCTAAGCTTATATCTAGTATTGCAGGAGGCGATGCATTCCCATATGATGCTGATGATGTAGGAGAAGGTATTAAAGCAATGACAGGTGTAGGTGCTGTACTTAGCGGTCTAGCTAAAGGTGTACAGGATTTTGCTAATATGACATTTACGACATACGAAGTTAAAGGTGAAGGAGCAAAGGCTAAAATAGTACCAAAGGAAATTATTACTTTAACAAGTAAAGATTTATCTAGAGCAACTAATAATATGGTTAATGTAATATTGGCTGTTGCTCGAGCATTCGGCAGAACTACTGACTATTTAGAAGAAAATAGTGATAGTCTTGAATTAGCATTTGAACTTTTACCTAAACTGTCTAAAACTGCTGTATCAGTATCTGATGCTATTACTAAAGTAGGTGAAATGTCTAAGAAATTTCCTGATACTACTAAATTAGCAAAATCAATAACTGACTTTATAACTGCAGTAGTTTCACCTTTCAATAAAGATTTACATCCTACTATACAAAAGGATATATGGAATTTTGGTATATTTACAAATGACATAAAAGAACTTGCACAAAATGCTTCTAAAATGAAAGACATTGATAAAAGCTTTGCTGGTATAGCAAAATCAATGACGACTTTCACTTCAGGTATTAATAAACTTAAAATGCAACCTCTTTCTGAAACCAGAGGTTTATTTGAAGCAATGGCTATAATTGCAGAATCAGGTTCTGCAGAAGAGATTATACGTAAATATAGTTCATCTATACAAGAAACGTTAGAAAGACTTGCTGATATTCTAGAAGAATTTGCAGCTAAACAACCTGTTGCACCACCACCTGTTGGACCTCCAGGTACACCGCCACCTCCAGGTACACCACCACCTGCAACAGGAGGTGATAATAGTAAATTACTTAAGGAACTGCAGCTCATTAGAAGTACTTTACAGGGTACTCTTACCGTTAAAGAGTCTACTTCAGGAGGCGGTTTATATGGTGGTAAATAATAAACAAATTTATTTTAACACATATATTATTATAATTAAATATTTAAAATGAAAGATTACGGCTATTATTCAAAGGTTGATATTTTTACAAAAGAAATCAGAGGTAAAGTAAAAGCATCAAATTTAAGCGAAGCAATAGAGTTGCTTGCAAGTCAGAAAAGATTAACTATAGACCAGTTTTTTGAACTGTATATAGTTATTCAATTAAATTAATTCTGAAAAAACTTTGGAATATTGAAACTATTTAGTAGTTTTGCTCTATAAC